>Ga0207766_1000052_pt1 | contig 21333 bp, 17 predicted proteins | sample LuqExpMetageno68_FD_187825 | JGI IMG/M metagenome (GOLD analysis project Ga0207766, IMG submission 187825) | Tropical forest soil microbial communities from Luquillo Experimental Forest, Puerto Rico - Sample 68 (SPAdes) | ecosystem: Environmental > Terrestrial > Soil > Tropical forest ...
GCGAAACTGCGAGACCCTTTTAGTGTGATGATCCATTTCTTTTTGCCGCAGCGCAGTTTTGGCAGTTGGCGGAAAACAGACTTTTTCAACAGAATCGGCTTTTAGCGGGCTTTATGGCAGGGCACCCCTTATGTCCGTGGCCGTGGGATTTTATCACATTTGGAAGCGGCGTTGCGACGTCATGGCCCGCCCTTCGCGCGGAGCGCAGCAGAGCAAGCTCGGTCGAACCACGGCTACAACCGGTTCAGCGGGGTGTAGCGTGTTTGGCCCGATCCGGACGACTGGTCCGCGGAGATGGTGTAATTGCTAGAGGAAATCGGAAGTGAACAGCTCTCCAAAATAAACGGTCGCCGGGGGAATAGACCCTTTCACTGCGTTCTTCGAGCAGGCCGTTACACGCTCGCCAGCTTGCGCTACGTCCACGGAGAGCCTGGCGCCTGCGTCATCCGATGTTGCGGCGCCGCAAACATACGGGTCGGCTAAGCAGTTCACCTGCATTTCATTGGTTCGGAGGGAGCGTTCGAGTAATCTCACCCGATCGAATGCGGCAAAGCATTCGCCTGACAAGATTTGGGAGGAGCGACAGATGAATTGGCTATTTCCAACGCGTGCAGCCTGGGCTGCCGCGGCTCTTCTGGTGCCGCTGCTGTCGTTCGCAGCAAATGCGCAAATCGCGGTTTCGTCCAATGACAACAAGGTCACGCTGCAGAACGGAACTACGCCGGTTACGGCCAATCCGCCGGACGACACCGTCAGCATTATCGATTTGAGTGCCAACCCGCCGAAGCTCGTCACGGAGTTGAAGGCACCATCGAGCGTCGCTGGGCCGCCGCAGAACGTAGCGATTACACCGGACGGGTCGTTGGCGCTTGTGAGCTCGCATTTCAAGTTCGATCCGGCCGATCCCAAAAAGTTGGCTCCTGATAATCGCGTAACAGTCATCGATTTAAAGGCTAATCCGCCAGCGGTCGCGGCGACGGTGGAATCCGGCGCGGGCGCGACTGGGACGGCGATCAATCCGGCCGGCACGATGGCGCTGGTCGCAAACCACCTCGAAGGCACGGTGTCGGTCTTCTCGGTATCCGGAAAGACGCTTACCCGAACGGGCACGATCGATTTCGGCGATCCCAAATCGGGGCCGGCCGCAATTGCGTTCTCTCCCGATGGTAAGATGGCGCTCGTCACCCGTGATGGCGATCATCGGATTTCCGTGTTGTCGGTCGATGGCGACAAGGTCACCGATACCAAGCGCGTAATGACCGGCGGCTTCCGGCCCTATGCGGTGGAGTTCAGCCCGAAGGGTGATATTGCCGTGGTGGGATACCAGGGCATGAACGCGGGCGACGTGATGCCGGTCACCGTGGTCGATGCGAAGGACAAAGCGCCGCGTATCGTCAACACGGTCAACGTGGGTCAATACGTCGAGGGTCTCGCGTTTTCGCCAGATGGAAATTTCCTGGCGGTAATCCCACAGAACGGGTCCAACTTGGCCACCACTCATCCGTTCTATAACGACCACGGCCTGCTGATCGTATTCGCGGTAGAAGGCACGAACCTGACGCGAGTCGCCGAAACGAAAATTGGCGCTTGGCCTCAGGGGGTCGCATGGAGCCGCGACGGCAAGACGCTGCTGACGCAAGGCATGGTCAATAAGGCACTCGACGTTGTGAGCTTCGATGGAAAAAATCTGAAGGTCACCGGTCAAGTGAAGGTTGATGGTGGCCCAGAAGGGATTGCCGTAGCGAAACAATAGCCGTCGCGGCTGATACCCGTCGGATTATGGAACCAGCGCAAGTCGGCTTTTGGCCCATCTCGGCCTAAGGCGGTGGCACCGGCTACGTCTGCTGTGAGGGCGTCTGCTGTGAGGGCGTCTGCTGTGAGGGGTGGAGCGGACCTACCCGCGACGCGGGCTAATGGCGGCTAATCACCCGTGAGCGACATCACCCTTTGCTCATGATCGTTCTGGCGAGCGGTCTAGCGGCCCTTCCACAGCACCAAACGAACCAGCTACGCTGGGACTATGAAGCGACGCGATTTCATCGCACTGGTCGGTGCCGCGGCAGCGTGGCCATCGTTCGCGCGCGCGCAGCCGACAGTGCCGACGGTCGGATACCTTGGAAGCGCATCGTCTGAACTGTCTGCAAAGGCTGTGCGCGCATTTCGTGATGGACTGAGCGAAGTTGGCTATGTCGAAGGCCGAAACGTCACCATCGAATATCGCTGGGCGGACGGCCAGAATAATCGATTGCCGGGATTGGCGGCCGATTTGGTTCGCCATCGGGTCCGCGTGATTGTTGCGCCGGGTAGCACGCCTGCTGCGATTGCGGCAAAGGCGGCGACTGCGACCATTCCCGTCCTATTCCAAATAGGGAGTGACCCGGTCGCGGCTGGACTTGTAGCCAGCCTCGCCCGACCGGGCGGCAATGTCACTGGCGTGACCAGCATGAATACGGAATTAGGGCCGAAGCGGCTGGAGCTGTTGCACGAGCTGATACCCAAGGCGAAAATCGTAGCGCTCCTCGTCAACCCGACCAGCCCCCTGATTGCGGACACCGTAGCGAGAGACCTGCAGACCGCTTCCCACAACCTCGGACTGCAGCTGCATGTCCTGAACGCAAATAGCGAGCACGACTTCGATACGGTATTCGCGGCCCTCGCCCAAATGCGGGTCGACGCACTCGTGATCGCCCCCGACGCAACCTTCATCAATCGGAGCGAACAGCTGGGCGCTTTGACGCTGCGCTATGCGGTGCCGGCGATCACTCAATTTCGCGAGTTCGCCGCCGCAGGCGGCTTGATGAGTTACGGAGGCAGCTTTACGGAAGGGGCTCATCAGGTCGGTGTCTTCACCGGCCGGATACTCAAGGGAGAGAACCCAGCCGACATACCGGTCGAGCAGTCCACGAAGGTCGAGCTGATTATCAACCTCAAAACCGCGAAGACACTCGGGCTCACCGTGCCGCAGTCTCTGCTTGCCCGCGCCGACGAGGTGATCGAATAGCGACGTTCTTTCCGCAGCGCGGAATGTCTGCCTCTAGCCCGGAGGCGACATTAGGCTCGAGGCCAAAGCAAAAGGTATCAGGAGCGCGGTTTTGGAGATTCCGCCATTTGAACGGCGCGTCGATATTCGCGAACTTGAGGGCCGCCCGCCTATTATTTTGGATTCCGGCTACAATTTGCAGCATCCTTTAAGCATGCGGCAGTGTGAGTTGGACCTGATGGGCATCGGCGACAGGGGCGGCGACCGCGGCCCAGTCGATGCCATTGCTTGCCGTGGTGAAGCTCGCCGCGTACTGGCCAAGCAGCGCAAGATTTGCCGTATGATTGCCATCGCTGGCGTTGCCATTGTTTGCGGAGTAGCCAAGCGTCGAGTTGGCGGAGAAGGGATCCTGACCACCAAAACTGCTAGGCGCAAAGGCCGGCAGATTCATCGCGTCGAGACCGGCAACGGTCGAGACCGGAGCGTCCGCCCAATGATTTTCCGTGCCTGCGTCTACTGTCAGAGAAACAGGTTGGCTGCTCGACGTGTTTGCAGTGTTCGACGACGTCGGGTTGGTTGTCGTCGAACTGCTTGCGACAACCGCCGAGGATGTTCCAGGCGAAAGCGTGATAGTAGCTGTCACCGTAGCCCAAGGCGCATTATTGAAAATATTCTGGGCTGAGGGGACGATTTCGTTGGAGACAACGAAACTGTCGGCTGCTGCTGGATTGGCAACGGCGCTCGAATAGTCGCCCCATCTGATAACGTTATTTGTCACCCCAAAAGTCGCAGTCTCCGGTGCTTTGCTGGAGCCGTACTGGACTGGTGCGAGGAACGATGAAGCGCCAGAAGGCATTACCGAGGCATAAGCTGCCGGGTACATCGCCGCGCCACTGACCGTGTAATTGACAAGAACGTCGCCATTTGCATCGACGGCGATTGACGGATTAAACGCCGTCGCGCCTGCAGGGCCAGTAATATAGCCCTCCGCAACGAGGCTGTAGGAAGAAGCATCAACTTTAACCCACTGTACCGCCGGTTGCGTTGTTCCGGGAGGCACCACTTCAAAGACTGCATAGAGGTCGCCATTTGCATAGACTGCGTTTGCGACCGCACTACCGCCGGCGTCGAGGAGCACACTAGATCCGAGCTGAGCGGCTGTATATGAGCCGGTCCCGACGTCAATCGAACCTAAGGACACGACACTCGAAGTAAAGGTGCTGGAGCCATTGCTGTTGTATAAGATTGACAGTGAATTCCCGGTGTAACCAACAAAATAATCTCCCCCTGTCACAGCTACTGGCCGGTAGTCCGCCGCGTTTCCAAGGTTGTAAGCTGTTGCTGTCCCTCCCGACAGCGGAATAATTGTTACAGCGTTGGTAACATATTGGCCAGTTGAGACACTAAATTGAGCACTGGTAACATCCAAATTAGCTCCATTCGATGCTATCGTGGGCTGGTCGGCCCATGTCGAAATGTTCTGGTTATTGATGGTAACGGTATAGGTTGTATTGACCTGACCAAAAGTCCAGCCACCGTTTAGTGGGTCTGTAGTGTTAGAAATGGCGTAGATCACATGGGTACCAGTGACAGCTCCGGCGGCGTTAACCGTCAATGCGTCGCTAGTAACAATGAATCGTCCCGAGATTGGATCAACAATGGCGCGCGGGTCAGTCAACGTATAACCAGAATCAACAGCAGAAAAGAAAGTAGACAGGGCCTCTGGCTTCAGAAGGACATTTCCAGCTTGATCGGTGATTTCGATAACGTCGTTCTCCGCCATCAGAACATCGTTCGCTGAAACGGCAAGTGCATTATCGGGCGGAATAGCATTGAAGCCATTCAGTGTTGCGTTGTTGGAATCGGAAGGGCCGCTAATTACGTTGCTCACCGTCAAGGTTGGAGGCGAAGGAAGCGAGACAGCTATTGTGCCATTACTCGAGACCGAAAACATATCGCCCGTATACGAGGAAGCTAGAGTGATGGTGCCGAGAGGATTCGCTAAACCGTCAAAGACGCTCAATATTGTGCCGGTGCTGTCGAGTTTAACATTGGCGGCACCCGCAACCTTGATGCCGTCGCCGATTCCGAAGTTGGCGACGACCCCCTGAAAATTACCTAGCGTCGTATGAGTGAGGTCCAGAAGCCCATTCGCACCATTAAATGTAATCGTCGGATGAATCGCGCTAGTGCCGACGCTATCGTCGAACTGAAGGTCGGAACCCAACACATTGGCGATTTGGAAGGCAGAGGCCGTACTGCCATCGACCGCATTCTTTAACTCGAGAGTCCCGCCATTCGCTGTGATCGTTCCACCGCCGGACAGCGTCGCAAACAGCGTCCCCTTGCCGCTCAGCGTCGCCCCGCTGGCAAACGCAATGCCGGACGCATCCGTCAGCGTGCCGCCATCAAGCTGGACCTTACCGCCAGTGATGGTTTCCGCTGCACCAATCGTCAGACTGCCGGCACTGCCGATCTCGAGTGTCTGGTTGGAGCTGCTGATCGTCGCACTCGCAACTGACGCCGTTCCATCGATTTTCAGGTCAGACCCAGAAGCCGCCGCAATAGCCAATGTAGTGCCGCTTATTGTCCCAGTCAGGTCCAGCGTGCCACCGCTCGCCGTAATCGTACCGCTGCCGGATAACGGCGCGGCCACCGTGCCGCTTCCGCTCAGGCTTGTACCCGACGCCAGAGCCAAGCCTCCGGTATCATTTATCTTGCCTCCGGCGATCGTAATATGACCTGCCGTGACGTTGATTGCGGAGAAGGTTGGGCTCGTGCCGGTGACATTGAGCGTGGAGGTACCAATAGCAAGCGTCGCGCCGCTATCGCTGATGGTCAAAGAATTGAGATTAGGGGTAGCGGCAACGTTCAGCGTCAACGTATAAGTGCCGCCGCCACCAATGATGACACCGTCACCGGCGGCGGGAACGCCGGAGGGAGACCAGTTGCTCGACCTATTCCAGCTTCCGTTCGTTGGCCTTGACGTACTTCCCGATCCCTTCCAAGTTTTCGTTGCCATCAGCCCCTCCTATGCGCCGACCCTTTCACACCAAGACTCAAAAAATTCCTTGCGATAATGAGGCGGCCCAGTTCTTCACCAGTAGTTGCCGTAACAGCGACACCACCCAGATCGAGTCCAGTTTCACTTATTAGATCCTTTGTTCGGAAGGTGAGTCAACGACCTTTTTTGAATCTGTCCATCAGTGACGTTGATCCAACAATTTAGTGTGCCATTTTTGGTCAAGCCAATTGGAAATTGTTGCGGCGCACGCGACCGGGTCCATTCGGCTTTTTATCAATCACGGAAGGGGGCCATTAAAAGCAGGCCGAATAGGTCTGTTGGATTTCAAACTGGTGACGGCGGATCTCGCTAAGCCACTTTTTAATATGGATTTTATGGCTTTAGGGCGGTGTTGCCGATGATTCTCATAAAAATTTAAAAGCTTCGCCGGGATTCGGACCTCATCCCATTCCGGACGATGCAGCCCTGAGTGCCAATTTTATTATTGAAGTACTTTACGACCGGGCCAGTATCGGTAAGCTAGAGCTCCTCCGCAATTGGCGGTTGCGACTGACCGGGGGCAGATGTCGGTCAATAAAGAACCTGAAGGCGTTCGGCCACCCGATCCCGGGCTGGCCGCACTGGTGATGCTGTTGCGCTTTCATGGCGTCCCTGCGGACGCAGAGCAGATTCGACATCGGTTTGCAGCGGTGTCGATCGGCGTTCCGGAAATGCTTCGTTGCGCCAAGAAGTTGGGGCTCAAGGCGCGGTCACTGCGAACCGCTTGGGATCGGCTACCGAATACGCCCCTGCCCGGCATTGTCTCGCTCAGCGAGGGCGGGTTTCTGATCTTGGGCAAGGTCGGCGAGGATAAGGCCCTCGTGCAGGCGCCGCTTTCCCCAACACCCAAATTGATGACGCGTGCCGAGTTTGAGGCAGTTTGGGACGGCCAACTCGTACTGATGACCCGCCGAGCGGGTCTGGCTGATCTCACGAGGCGCTTTGATATCACTTGGTTTCTGGGCGCGATTCACAAATATCGGCGCCTTCTGGCTGAGGTGCTCGTTGCCTCATTTTTCTTACAGATCTTCGCGCTGGTCTCTCCATTATTCTTCCAAGTCGTTATTGATAAGGTCCTCGTCCACCAGACGCTGAGCACGCTTGACGTGCTCATCATAGGACTGGTGGCAATCGCCATTTTTGAGACCGCGCTCGGGATTTTGCGTACTTATCTCTTTGCGCACACGACCAATCGGATCGACGTCGAACTAGGAGCCCGACTTTTCCGGCATTTGGTGGCCTTGCCGATTGCGTACTTTCAAGCGAGACGCGTTGGTGACTCCGTTGCGCGCGTCCGTGAGCTTGAGAACATACGGAATTTTCTCACCAGTTCCGCGCTCACATTGGTAATGGATCTGTTTTTCACGTTGGTGTTCATCGCCGTGATGTTCATCTATTCGCCGCAGCTGACCGGAATCGTGCTCGGCTCTTTCCCGTTCTACATTGGGATTTCCGCAGCGGCGACCCCACTATTCCGTCGTCGACTGGATGATAAATTCGCGCGTGGCGCGGAGAACCAGGCATTCCTCGTGGAGAGCGTCACCGGTGTTGAAACGCTGAAAGCTATGGCTGTAGAGCCGCAGATGCAGCGGCGCTGGGAAGAGCAACTGGCTGCGTACGTCGCTGCAAGTTTCAGGGTCCTCAGCCTTAGTAACACGGCGAGTCAATCCGTGCAGCTTATCAGTAAGCTGGTGACCGCCGGCGTGCTGTATTTCGGAGCGAAGCTCGTTATTTCTGGTAGTCTGACGGTCGGTGAGCTGGTTGCATTTAACATGCTCGCCGGTCGGGTTAGCGCACCGATCCTGCGGCTCGCTCAGATTTGGCAAGATTTCCATCAGGCCCGCCTTTCCGTCGCGCGGCTCGGAGACATTCTGAATACTCCGGCCGAACCCAGCTTTAGTGCGGGACGCGCGGCGCTCCCTGCAATGAAGGGGGAGATCACCTTTGAACATGTGACGTTCCGGTATCGATTGGATGGGCCGGAAGTTCTGCAAAACATCAACTTCAACGTTCCCCCAGGGCAAATCATCGGCATTGTGGGGCCTTCCGGGTCAGGCAAAAGTACGCTGACCAAGCTCATTCAGCGGCTTTATCTGCCGGAAAGTGGGCGCGTCCTCGTCGATGGCGTTGACCTGACCATGGTCGATACGACGTGGCTGCGCCGGCAAATTGGCGTCGTCCTGCAGGAGAACGTACTTTTCAATCGGTCAGTCCGCGACAACATTGCGTTGTCCGATCTTGCCATGGGTATGGACAAGATCATTGCCGCGGCCACGCTCGCAGGAGCGCATGATTTTATCCTCGAGCTACCAGAAGGCTACGACACAATTATTGGCGAACGCGGCGGTAATCTCTCCGGTGGTCAGCGCCAGCGCATAGCAATAGCACGTGCTCTAATCACAAACCCACGAATTCTCATCTTCGACGAGGCGACCAGCGCACTCGATTACGAGAGCGAGCGCGTCATTCAGGAGAATATGAGCGAGATTGCTAAAAACCGCACCGTCTTCATTATCGCCCACCGACTTTCTACCGTGCGCCGCACGGATCGGATCCTCACTTTGGAGCGGGGCCGCCTAATTGAGGACGGCACGCACGACGATCTCATCAAGAAGTCGGGTCGCTACGCATCGTTGCATCGTCTGCAGGCGGGGATCCATGAAATCGTCCAGTAGCGTCGTCCTGCTTCGGAAAGAACCGGCTCGCAGAGACCGTCATGAGCTGGCGTTTCTGCCGGCTGCGCTCGAGATCGTTGAAACGCCACCGTCGCCGATCGGTCGTGCAATCGCGATCGTAATCGTATTGCTCTTCTGCGCTGCTATAGGTTGGGCTTCGTTTAGTCAAATTGACATAATCGCGACCGCGCCCGGCAAAATCGTCCCAAGCGGACGCAGCAAGGTGATCCAGCCATTTGAGACGGGAGTAGTGCGCGCTATTCACGTGCAAGATGGACAGGGTGTGAAAGCTGGCGACGTCCTGATCGAGCTCGATCCAACCATGAATGCGGCGGAGCGCGAGCACCTTCGCAGTGACATGATTGCAGCTCAGTTAGATGCGGCGCGATTGAAAGCTGCGCTGAGTGATGAGCCTGGTTCGCAAAGCCAATTCCAGGCCCCCGTCGGCGCTCCAAAAGCACTCGTCGAGATGCAGCGTCAGTTCCTTGCTAAACAGGTGGAAGAGCATAAGGCGAAGCTCGCGGCACTCGACCGGCAGGAAGCTCAGAAGGAGGCGGAGCGGGATACGATCGGTGCCGTCATCCAGAAACTGAATGCGATCATCCCCGTCATCGAGGATAGGCTCTCGGTCAGAAAGATACTGTACGATAAGGAGCTTGGCTCAAAGCTCGCGTACCTTGAAACACTGCAGCAGCTGGTCGAGCAGAAGCAGGACCTTGGGGTCAACAAGAGCAAGTATCACGAGGCAGAAGCTGCGCTAGCGGCAATCAAAGAAACCAGCCGGCAGACCGATGCCGAATATCAGCGAACTCTATTCGGTGAATTAGCGGAAGCCGAACGGAAAGCCGCCGGTCTGAGTGAAGATCTGGTCAAGGCGGAAAAGCGGACGAAGCTGCAGGCGCTCACCGCTCCTATCGATGGATTCGTGCAGCAACTTGCGGTGCATACGGTCGGCGGGGTTGTGACGCCAGCACAGCCGCTGCTCGTCATTGTGCCGTCAGATAGCCATCTCGAGATCGAGGCGATGGTTTCGAATCGAGATGTTGGGTTCATTAAACCCGGACAGACCGTTGCCATCAAAATTGAGACGTTCAATTTCACGCGGTATGGCCTGCTGCACGGAGAGGTGTTGAATATCTCCCACGACTCGATTGTCCGCGACAAACCGCAAGAGAAAACCGGCTCCTCTGGCTCGAATGAAAGTGATCCAGCAAACAATGAAACCAGGGGGCAGGATCTCGGTTATGCGGCGCGAATTTCGCTGGACCGGACTGATATGAAAATCGACGACAATACCGTAAATCTGTCGGCCGGCATGGCGGTCACAGCGGAGATAAAGACTGGTTCGCGGACTCTAATGAACTACTTGATCTCACCTTTGCTCCGGTATGGGCACGACAGCATGCATGAGAGATAAGCCGCGCAACGGAGATTCTCTGTCATGTGTGACATTAGCTGATTGGCGAGAGCCGCGCGCGGCCGACCGCATCGTTTAGCATCCGCTTTTGGTCGCTGCGCGGGAGCGCAAATTATTGACGGGACACAGCCGGGACACTCAACAAAGGTACCGTGAGTGTGATCGTAAACTCCCGCCCAATTCCTGACCAATACTTCAGCGCATCCCGTGTCAGTGCGATTCTGCCAATTCCCGCTACTGCGGCTTCGCGGCCGTTTTCGCGCGACGCTTCGGCTCCGGCTTCTTCCTGGGCGGGGGACCGAGGCTCGCCGGATCGAAGCCGACATAGACGATGTATGAGTCGATCAGCCCGAGCGGACGCGGCAGCGGAAACGAGATCGCGCCATCGACGTACACAAAATTGACGCGGTCGGCTTCGGTGGTGAGCGTCACCGTCTCCTTGCCAAAATTGGAAACGATTGTTTTCGGCGAAACGCCTTCCTGCACGACCACTATGCGCACCGGCACATCGACGCTGCCCGGCCCTCCGGCAGGACCGGTGATAATGCGACCTTCAACGCCGACTTTCATGGTCATCACGCCGTTAGCAACGTGACATTCGCGCGCGGTGCGCACGATGCTGCCCTGGTATTTCACCTGCAGGGGCGACGGCTCCTGCTCTTTCGGATTCATGCCGATGCTGAGACTCGCGGCGCCGCTGCGGATCTTCACCGGCGGACATTCGATGTCGGTGTCGACCTCCGGCCCGGCCGGCGCCGCGGCATTGGCCGTCGTCGCCTTGGACGACGTGCTGAAAAAATCGAGCGCCGAGCCGCTGAAGTAGTTGCCCGTGCTGCCGCAGCCGGCGAGCAGCATCACCGCCGTAACGGCGGCGCCTGCGCGCAATGCGTTGAAAATGCCCCCACCCATGTCCCGCTCTCTTTTTGCCGTTCGCGAGCGGACTTATAGCAAAGCGAGCGTGGCAACCAAGGGGCGGGACCTTTTTCGTCATGGCCGGGCATAGCCGTCCGAAGGACGGCACGCTTCGCTCGCCCATGTCCCGGCCATCCACGTCTTCTTTGCAGCGAGGCCTCAAGACGTGAGTGCCCGGCACAAGGCCGGGCATGACCGCGGAGAGGTCCGCCCCTACAGCGGGTCGTCCTTCAGCCGGGCGTAGAGCAGGTGGTCCTGCCAGACACCGTTGATGCAGAGGTATTGCCGGGCGTAGCCCTCGCGCTGAAAACCCGTCTTCGCCAGCAGGGCGATGGACGGTTTATTGGTCGGGATGCAGGCCGCTTCCAGCCGATGCAGCCGCAAATGGCCGAAGGAGAACGGGACCAGCGCCCGGACCGCCGCCGTCATCAGCCCTTGCCGCGCAAACGGCGCACCGATCCAGTAGCCGATCGAGCCCGCCTGTGCGACGCCGCGCCGGACGTTCGCCAGCGTCAGGCCGCCGGCCAGCGCATTGTCCCGGCTGCGGAAGACGAGAAACGAGTAGGCAAGGTCGTTGCGCTGATCTTCCGCATAGCGCCGCAGCCGGCGGCGGAAGGCCGCGCGACTGAGATCGTCGGACGGCCAGATTGGCTCCCAGGGCGTGAGAAACGCGCGGCTCTGCTCGCGCAAGCTCGCCCATTCGAGGTAGTCGTTCGCGGCAGGCGGCCGCAGATAAACGCCCTGCCCGGTGACAGTTGGAAGCGCTTCGCTGAAGCTGACGCTGCGGAAGAACGCCATCGTACCCCGTGAGCCGACCGCTCTCCCGTTCGTCGTCAGGCGGCGCGCTTTACCAAATTCTCGGCAATTGCGGCGGTGCTTTCAAGACCAGAGCCCGGGCCGAGCGCCGCGATCGCCGGACGTCCGCGTTCGACCAGCGCACGGCCCGAGGCGCGCGCGCTCTCGACTGTGACAGCCTCGACCTTGCCGACGATCTCCTCGAGCGGAATCGGACGGCCGTAGGCGAGCATCTGGCGCGCAAGCTGGCCGACACGCGCTTCCGAGCTTTCCAGCGTCATCAGGAGCCCGGCTTTCATCTGCGCCTTGGCCCGGTTGACCTCGGCCTCGTTCAAACTTTCGGTCGCTTTGCCGATCTGGTCGATGACGACGCGCATCAATTCCGGTGCGTCCCGCTCGTCGGTGCCCGCGTAAAGCGCGAACAGGCCGGTGTCGACATAGGGCATATGGAAGGCGTGGATCGAATAGCAAAGCCCGCGGATTTCGCGCACTTCCTGGAACAGCCGCGAGGACATCCCGCCGCCGAGCGCGCTGGTGAAGACCTGCAGGCTGTGCAGATCCGGATCGCGCACCGAAATGCCGTGCAGTGCCATCGCGATATGCACCTGCTCGAGATCGCGCGATTCAACACGCGTGCCGCCGGCAAAACGCGCGGGCTCCGGCTCCGGCGCCGCGGGTCCGGCGAAGGAAGCGAAACGCTTCTCGACCTCATCGACGATCCTTTTGTGATCGATTGCACCTGCCGCGGCAACCAGCATGTCGGGCGCGCAATAATTGCGCTTGAGATAAGTGCGCAGTTTGGCCGCGTTGAACGATCGCACCGTCTCCGGCGTGCCGAGGATCGAACGGCCGACCGGCTGCTTCGGAAAAGCGACATCCTGCAGACGGTCGAACACGAGGTCATCGGGTGCGTCTTCCGTCGCGCCGATCTCCTGCACGATCACGTTCTGCTCGCGGCGCAATTCCTCCGGATCGAAGGTCGGCTCCGACAAGATGTCCGAGAGCACATCGAGCGCGAGCGGCACGTCCGCCTTCAGCACGCGCGCGAAATAGCCGGTCGTCTCGACGCTCGTCGCCGCGTTGAGATCGCCGCCGACCGCCTCGATAGCTTCCGCGATCTGCCGCGCATTGCGCCGCTTCGTGCCTTTGAACGCCATGTGCTCAAGCAGATGCGAGATGCCGTGCTCGTCCGGGCGCTCGTCGCGGCTGCCCGCGCCGACCCACACCCCGAGCGCCGCCGATTCCAAATGCGGCATGCTGTCGGTTATGATCGACAGGCCCGATGCGAGACGGGTCACTTGAACGGTCATACCGCTGCTCCTTGCTGCACGGCACGCGACGCCGATGCGACGAATTTTTCCACCGCGCCCTGATCGGCCGCGAGAATATGCATCCGCTCCGGGCGCGATTTGAGATCGCCTACCCACGCTGGCAGCGCGGGCGTAACGCCGCACGCGGCCTTCACCGCATCGGGGAATTTGGCGGGGTGCGCGGTCGACAAGACAACCATGGGCACGTGCGAATCGCGCGCCTCTTTTTCCGCGACGGCGAGCGCAACAGCGGTGTGCGGATCTGCGCAGTAGCTCGCCTCGCGCATCCAGGCACGCATAGTCGCCGCGCTTTCCTCTTCGTCGGCACGATCGGCTGAGAAACGCTCGCGCATCCTTTCGAGCGCAGGCGCGGAGACGGAGAAGCGGCGCGACTGCGCGAGCGAGCCCATCAGCGCGCGCACGGCGCCCGGGTCGCGATCGTAGGCCTCAAATAGTAGCCGCTCGAAATTGGAAGAAACCTGGATGTCCATCGACGGCGACGTCGTCGCCGTCACGCCGCGCACTTCGTAGGTGCCGGTTGCGAAGGTGCGTGGCAGGATATCGTTGACATTGCTCGCCACCACGAGCCGTTGCACCGGCAGACCCATCTGCGCGGCGACGTAGCCGGCGAACACGTCGCCGAAATTCCCCGTCGGCACGGTGAACGCGACGCCACGCGACGGCGCGCCGAGCGCGACAGCGGCGGTGAAGTAATAGACCGCCTGCGCCACTATGCGCGCCCAGTTGATGGAATTCACGCCGGACAGGCGCACGCGGTCGCGGAACGCGTGGTGATTGAACATAGCCTTCACCAACGCCTGACAGTCATCGAAGGTGCCTTCGATGGCGAGCGCGTGAACGTTGCCCTCGGGCGCGGTGGTCATCATCCGGCGCTGCACCTCGGAGATCCGGCCGTGCGGGAACAGGACGACTAGATCGACCTGCTCGCGCCCGCGGAAGGCCTCGACCGCCGCCCCGCCGGTGTCGCCCGAGGTCGCCACCACGATGGTGGTGCGCTCGCCGCGCTGGCGCAGGGCGTGGTCCATCAGTCGCGCCACGAGCTGCATCGCGAGGTCTTTGAAGGCGAGCGTCGGTCCGTGGAAGAGTTCCAGCACGAATAGGTTCGGATTGAGCTGGACGAGCGGGGCCGTCGCCGGATGCCGGAACGTGCCGTAGGCCTCCTGCGCCATGCGGGCGAGGTCGGCTTCGGCGACCGAGGAGCCGACGAAGGGCCGCATGACGTGGCAAGCCACCTCGGCATAGGGCCGGCCTGCGAAGCCGGCGATCTGCTCGGACATGACCGAAGGCCAGGTCTCGGGCACGTACAGGCCGCCGTCGCGGGCAAGGCCTGCGAGCATGACTTGCGCGAAGTCGAGCGAGCCGGCCTCGCCCCGGGTGGAGACGTAACGCATTGATTTGTACGAATTATTTCTGGCAGGTTGATGCCAATTGAAATGCACACTAGCGGGCGGGGCAAGGTTGCACAAGGAAGCCTGGCGCCCTCCCCTACCCGCGAGCGAAGCGAACGTGATGCCGAATCAGGCTACGCCGCGCCTAGCGCGGAGCCGTCCCACCAACCACCACGCGTAGACGCCGAGCAACCCGGCTGCGAGGCCGAACCAGGTGATGGCGTATTGCAGATGATTGTCCGGCAAGTGCACTTCCAGCTTGCCTGGCTTTGGCAGACCGCCCGGCGGCACCGGCGATTCCTGGTCGATGTAGAATGGCGCCTGCGCGTCCCAATGCGCGCGCACTGACATCCCGGTGGGATCGCGCACGAACCACACGTTGCCGTTTTCTTCCTCACGCGGCGTAAAGGTCGAGCGCTCCTCCGGCCAACGCAGCACGCCGATGATATCGACCGTGCTCTTCGGCACACCTGCCGCTCGCGTAGCGACGTCCTTGCGATCGAGTGGCACGAAACCGCGATCGACCACGACGATGCTCCCGTCCGGCAACCGCGCCGGCGCGAACACCCAATAGCCCGGCCCTTTCACGTCGCTGCGCAGCGGCGAGCCGGCCGTGTAGACTAGCGCCTCCTGGCCGGGCAAGAATTCGGCGGTGAATTCGACGCGGCGGAATTCATCGCTCGCTTGCTTGATCCCGCGCCACACAGAGGGCAGCGGCTGCGGCGCAGCATCAAGCCGTTCGTTCATGGTCGCGATCAGATTTTCCTTCCAGACCTTGCGCTGAAGCTGCCAGACGCCGAGGCCGCACAGAATTGCGATGCAGATCAGGCAAACGAGCGTCGTTACGGCGACGCCGGGGCCACGGCGCGCTTCTGTCAATTCTGGCCCCGCTGCTCGAGACGGCCCTCCGCCGCCTTGTGATGGTACTGCAGCGCGATCAGCACACCCTTGATCGGCCGAAGCGGTCCAAGCGTCACGATCAAAATCAGCGGCACCCATAGCGCCGCGTGCACCCAATACGGCGGCTGATACATGATCTCCACGATCATCGCAGCGAAGACGACGATGAAACCACCTATCAAGATGCCGAAGACAGCCGGTCCGTCCCCCGCATCGGCAAAGCCGTAGTCCAGTCCGCACGTCTCACATTTCGGCTTCAGTCCGAGGAAGCCCTGATACAACCTCCCTTCCCCGCAGCGCGGACAGCGACCGCGGATGCCGCGCATGATCGCGCGCTCGACCGGGACGACTTCTTGGTTCATCGCATCCTCAAAAAGCAGAAGGGCGGCGTCGCCGCCGCCCTTCGTGAACTCCGCGGCGTCAACCGCCGTGCCCGGCGATCTCGCCGGCGCCCGACCCCCACACATAGATGCAGGCGAACAGGAACAGCCACACGACGTCGACGAAATGCCAGTACCAGGCGGCGAATTCGAAGCCGAGGTGCTGCTTCGGCGAGAAATGGCCGTTGAGCGCCCGTGCCAGGCAGACGATCAGGAACAGCGTGCCGATGATCACGTGCGCACCGTGAAAGCCGGTCGCCATGAAGAACGTCGCGCCGTAGATGTTGCCGCTGAAATTGAAGTGCGCGTGCGAATACTCGTAGGCCTGCACGCAGGTGAACGTCACGCCGAGCGCGATGGTGAGGATCAACCCCCACTTGAGCCCTTCGCGGTCGTCCTCGAGCAGCGCGTGGTGCGCCCAAGTAACCGTGGTGCCCGAGGTGAGCAGGATCAGCGTGTTCAACAGCGGCAGGTGCCATGGATCGAAGGTCTGGATGCCCTTCGGCGGCCATACGCCGCCGGTGAATGCGACGCGGCCCACCGCGTGCACGGCGTCTGGAAACAGCGCCGTGTTGAAGTAAGCCCAGAACCAGGCGACGAAGAACATCACCTCCGAGGCGATGAACAGGATCATCCCGTAACGGAGCGAGATCTGCACCACGCGGGTATGGAAGCCGCCGAACTGCGCCTCGCGGACAACGTCGCGCCACCAGCCGATAAAGGTGTACAGGATGCCGACGACGCCGATGCCGAAGACGAACGGCGCGCCGGCGAACATTTGGTGCATCCAGGAAATGCCGCCCACCGCGGCGACAAAGGCCGACAGCGATCCGACCGCCGGCCACGGGCTCGGATCAACCAGGTGGTAGTCGTGGTGCTTGGTATGAGCCTCGGCCATCGTCGTCTCCGTTCAAACCTTGTTCTTCGACCGGGCGCGTGCGCGCCCCCCGATTTGCCCCTAGTATTTCTTCCCGACGCCGCCCGCGTCCGCCGTCTTGTCCGCGTCGGCCAGCCGATAGAATGTGTAGGACAGCGTGATCGTATTGAGTCTATCCTGATCCTGATCCTGATCCTTCACGATCGACGGATCGACGTAGAACACGACCGTCATCTCGCGCGTCTCGCCGGCGGCAAGCGTCTGCTGCGTGAAGCAGAAGCAGTTGATCTTGGCGAAGTAGGCGCCGACCTGCGGCGGTGAGACGTTGTAGCCAGCCTGCGCCGTAATTTCGCGAGCCGCCTCGTTGATTACCTTGTAGTGCACGGTGGCGACTTCGCCGATCCGCAGACTGATCTCGTTCTGCTCGGGCTCGAATTTCCACGGCAGGCCCGGAGCGACATTGCTGTCGAAGCGTACCGTGACCTTGCGGCCGAGCACTTCGGTCGGCGCCTTCTCCGAGACTTGCGTGACGCCGCCGAAGCCGGTCTGCCGGCAGAACCAGTTGTAAAACGGAACCGCCGCGAAAGAGGCGCCCACCATCAGCGCGACCACCATTCCGCAGATCGCGGCGACGACGACATCGCGGCTCTTTTTGTGCGGGACGGGCGGAAGCTGGCTCATGGCGGCGGCCCCGTTAGACCGGACGGACGAGCACGCCTGGCCCTTTTACAAGGGTCATAACGTAGAAGAGGATGACCAGCGCGGCGAGTGCCAACGCGATCGCGATCGAACGTGATCGCCGGGCGCGCTTCTGCGCCTCGGTGAGCGCGATGCCTTCGTCCTCATTATGCTGATCGTTCATGACGGTTTCGACACTCACGCGAGCAATCCGCCCCAGCCGCGCTCGACCAGCAGCACGGCAAACAGGAGGAAGAGATAGAGGATCGAAAAGGCGAAAAGATTGCGGCTCGCGCGTTCGGCCGGTGCGCGCTCGCGCAAGACCTGCCAGGCAAGCAGCAGCATGATGGCGCCGGTCACGATCGAGACGGCGGCGTAGATCGGGCCGGCAAAGCCGAGCAGCCACGGCGCTATCCCGAGCGGCACGAGCGTCAGCGTGTACAGCATGATCTGCCAGCGCGTGCTCACCTCGCCGGCAACGTTCGGCATCATCGGAATGCCGGCGCGCGCGAAATCCTGCTGACGGTAGAGCGCAAGAGCCCAGAAGTGCGGCGGCGTCCAGAAGAAGATGATGAGAAAGAGCAATGCCGGCTCGACCGACAGCGAGCCGGTCACGGCCAGCCAGCCGATCATCGGCGGGAAGGCCCCGGCCGCACCGCCGATCACGATGTTCTGCGGTGTCGTGCGCTTCAGCCCAATCGTGTAGATCACGACGTAGAAGAAGATGGTGAAGGCCAGCAGCGCCGCGGCGTAGACATTCACCAGCACGCCGAGCGTCATCACTGAGAAGCCGGCGAGCGTCAGCCCAAAAGCGAGCGCCTCGCCCGGCTTGACGCGGCCTGCCGGAATCGGACGGCTTGAGGTGCGCGTCATCACCGCGTCGATGTCGGCATCGTACCACATGTTCAGCGCGCCGGCGGCACCCGCGCCCACGGCGATGCAGAGCAGCGCAGTGAACGCCGTGACCGGATGCAGCGAACCCGGCGCGACCGCGAGCCCGACCAGCGCCGTGAACACGACCAGCGACATCACCCGTGGCTTCAGAAGGGCGAAATAGTCCGAACCAGTCGCAAGGCTCGGCTCCGCGGGTGCGAAGTCAGGCGCGCCGGCCAAGGGGCCGGTCAGTTTCGCGCCTTCGCTGACAAACGACATCTACGCTTTTTCCGATCTTACTTGATGCGCGGCAGCGTCTCGAACTGGTGGAACGGCGGCGGCGACGGCAACGTCCATTCCAGCGTCGTGGCGGAGGCGCCCCACGGGTTGTTGCCGGCGACACGCTTCTTCGCAAAGGCTTCGATGACTCCGATAAAGAAGACGATCAGTCCGATGCCCGCGATATAAGACCCGAACGACGATATCTCATTCCAGCCGTGGAATGCCTCGGGGTAGTCTACCGTGCGACGCGGCATGCCGGCGAGGCCGAGGAAATGCTGCGGGAAGAAGATCAAGTTCACGCCGATGAACATGATCCAGAAATGCGCTTTGGCGATGGCCTCGTTGTACATGTAGCCGCTGATCTTCGGGAACCAGTAGTACCAGCCCGCGAAGATGGCGAAGACCGCGCCGAGCGACAGCACGTAGTGGAAGTGCGCGATGACGTAGTAGGTATCGTGCAGCACGCGATCGACGCCCGCATTTGCCAGCACGACGCCGGTGACGCCGCCGATGGTGAACAGGAAGATGAAGCCGAGCGCCCACAGCATCGGCGCGCGAAATTCGATCGAGCCGCCCCACATCGTGGCGATCCAAGAGAAGATCTTCACGCCCGTCGGCACCGCGATCACCATCGTGGCGGCGACGAAGTAGGCCTGCGCGCCGGTCGACATGCCAACCGTGTACATATGGTGCGCCCAGACGACGAAGCCGATGCCGCCAATCGCGACCATCGCGTAGGCCATGCCGAGATAGCCGAACACCGGCTTCTTGGAGAACGTCGACACGATCTGCGAGATCATGCCGAAGCCCGGCAGGATGAGGATGTACACTTCCGGATGACCGAAGAACCAGAACAGATGCTGGAACAGCAGCGGATCGCCGCCGTTCGAGCCGGCGAAGAAGGTCGTGCCGAAATTGCGGTCGGTCAGCAGCATAGTGATGCCGCCAGCGAGCACCGGCAGCGATAAGAGCAGCAGGAACACCGTCACCAGAATCGACCACACGAACAGCGGCATCTTGTGCAGCGTCATGCCCGGCGCGCGCATGTTAAAGATCGTGGTGATGAAGTTGATGGCGCCGAGGATCGACGACGCGCCGGCCAAGTGCAGCGACAGGATGACGAAGTCGACCGCAGGACCCGGATGACCCGAGGTCGACAGCGGCGCATAAAGCGTCCAGCCGGTGCCCGCGCCGAGCGAGCCGGGCTCACCCTCGACGAACATCGACGTGATCAGGAGCGCGAACGAGGCCGGCAGCAGCCAGAACGAAATGTTGTTCATGCGCGGGAAGGCCATGTCCGGCGCGCCGATCATCAGCGGCACGAACCAGTTGCCGAACCCGCCGATCATCGCCGGCATGACCATGAAGAAGATCATGATCAGGCCGTGACCTGTAGCGAACACGTCGTACTCGTGCGAGGTCGGGAAGAACTGGATTCCCGGGTTCTGCAATTCCATGCGGATGGCGATCGACAGGAGTGCGCCGATCACGCCCGCGACCATCGCGAATACCAGGTACATCGTGCCGATGTCCTTGTGGTTCGTCGAATAGACGAAACGGCGCCACCCCGTCGGGTGATGCTCGTGCGCGTCATGCGTATCGTGGACCGCAGCTGGATTGCTCGCCATCGTCATTGCCCTTCGAGAGAACTGTCGCTTGCCCGCTGATTATATTCTGATTTTGCTATGTGTCACCGCGCCTCGGCTGACGCGAGTGCGGTCGGACGGGTGTCGTCGGACGCGAACTTCTTCTTCGCGTCCGCAAGCCACGCCGCGTATTCCTGATCACTCACCACGCGCACCTCGATCGGCATGAAAGCGTGATCGCGGCCGCACAATTGCGAGCACTGGCCGTAATAGGTGCCGGTGCGCTCGGCCTTGAACCAGGTCTCGTTGAGACGTCCGGGAATCGCGTCAATCTTCACACCGAAGGACGGCACCGCCCAGGAGTGGATCACGTCGGCGCCGGTCGTCTGCACGCGCACGACCTTGTTCACTGGCACGACCATCGCGTTATCCGCGGTGAGCAGGCGCGGCTGGCCTTGCATGAGGTCCTTGTCCTGCACCAGTAGCGAGTCGAACTCGAACTTCTCGTCCGGATAGCTGTAGCTCCAGAACCACTGCTTGCCGGTCGCCTTGATCGTCACGTCCGCCTTGGGAACGTTGAGCTGGAGAAACAGCAGGCGGAAGGACGGCACTGCGATCGAAACGAGGATCAGCACCGGCACGACCGTCCACACGACTTCGATCAGCGTGTTGTGCGTCGTGCGCGATGGCACCGGATTGCTGCGCGCGTTGAAGCGCACGACCACGACCATCAGCAGCACAAGCACGAACAAGGTGATGGCGACGATCAGCCAGAGCAGAAAATTGTGAAACCAGACGATGTTGTCCATCACCGGCGTGGCGGCCTGCTGCAGTCCGAGCTGCCAGGGATGCGGTTGACCGGTCGCAGCGTCCTGGGCCCAGGCGGCCCCCCCGGCGAGAACGGCCATGTTCGTGGCCACAAATACCATCAACCGCTTAAAAACCAGCATAGTCGAATGTTCTCCCAATCGACGAATCGTCAGGCCTTTTTACAAGGCTCATTATCGCCGCCCACCGAAAGGCTTGATGTTCGGCTAAATCCCCGATTGACACGGCACATTGCCACGGGCGTGGCAGTTTGAACGGCGTGTCCGGACGGGGAATCCTAAACTCTCAAACCACAATTCCTCGCCTGCCGCAATCCGCCAGATTGTCCGCGCGGAGGCCTGCCGGGATTACCCCCAAACGGCTGCCG
>Ga0207766_1000053_pt1 | contig 21220 bp, 22 predicted proteins | sample LuqExpMetageno68_FD_187825 | JGI IMG/M metagenome (GOLD analysis project Ga0207766, IMG submission 187825) | Tropical forest soil microbial communities from Luquillo Experimental Forest, Puerto Rico - Sample 68 (SPAdes) | ecosystem: Environmental > Terrestrial > Soil > Tropical forest ...
GATTGGCCTGTAATGCCCGGCCTTGTGCCGGGCATCCACGTCTTTAGGCTCGGCCTGATGAAGTCGTGGATGGCCGGGTCACAGGCATTCTGAAATAACGCCGTTCTTCGAACGGCTATGCCAGGCCGTGACGAGAAAGCGCAGCCGATGCCTCCGCCAAAAATTTTGGTCCTGCCCGGCTCGAACCGCACCGGCTCGCACAATGTCAGGCTGGGGGCTCTTGCGGCCAAAGAGCTAACGCTTCGGGACGTCGACGTCACGCGCATCTCGCTCGTCGATTATCCGCTGCCGATCTATGAGGCCGACATCGACGCACGCAGTGGGCAGCCCGAGAACGCGGTCAAGCTCAAGCGCATGATCCAGGCGCACCATGGGGTCTTCATCGCGAGCCCGGAATATTCCGCTTCTGTCACGCCGCTCTTGAAGAATGCGATCGACTGGGTCTCGCGCGTGCGCGAGAAGGGCGATCCGACCTACGCCGCCTTCAAGCACCGCGTCTTCGCCATCGCCTCCGCCTCGACCGGCCAGCACGGGGGCTTGCGTTCGCTGATGGCGCTCAGGCAAATCCTTGAGCTCGGCTGCGGCGCCTTCGTTATCCCTGAACAAGTGGCGGTGCCGTGGGCGGATACCGCGTTCGACGAGATCGACAATCTGTCGGACGGTAGGCTCTTGAACTTGCTGCGCGCCCAACTTGACCGGCTCGTCGAGACGGCGCGGCTGATGATGTGAGGAGAGCGACGTGATGGATGCGCGTGAGCGGTTGATCGTGGCGCTGGACGTTGCGTCAGTGCGCGAGGCGGAAAGCCTGATCGCGCGACTCGGCGACGCGGTCTGCTTTTATAAAATCGGCTATCAGCTCGGTTTTGCCGGCGGGCTCGGCTTCGCCTCCGACCTGGTCGCCTCCGGCAAGCAGCTCTTTCTCGACTTCAAGCTGCACGACATCGGCAACACCGTGCAGAAAGGTGTCGAAAGCGTCGCCGAGCTTGGCGCGACCTTTCTCACCGTGCATGCGTTTCCGCAGACGATGAAGGCGGCTGTCGCAGGCCGCGAGGGCTCGCGCCTGCGCATCCTGGGCGTGACCGTGCTGACATCCTATGACGACACCGATCTTGCCGCTGCCGGCTACGACATGACGGTATCAGAACTCGCCGCGGCGCGCGCGGAGCAGGCGCGTGATATCGGCATCGATGGGCTTGTCTGCTCCGCCGAAGAGGTAATGAGGCTGCGCGACATTGCCGGGCGCGGCATGGCGCTTGTGACTCCCGGCATCCGGCCGGCCGGAAGCGCGGCCGGCGACCAGAAGCGCATCATGACGCCGGCGCGCGCGATCGAAGCGGGGGCGGATTATCTCGTCGTCGGCCGCCCGATCGTGGAGGCACACGAACCGAGAGCGGCGGCCGAGGCGATCGTCTCGGAAATCGCGCGGGCCAGCACGGGGGTCACGAATGGCTAAAGGCTATTGGATCGGGCGCGTCGACGTGCACAACGAGGATGGCTACAAGCCCTATGCCATGGCGAACTTGGCGATCTTCAAGAAATTCGGCGGCAGGTTCGTCGTGCGCGCGGGCAGGTTCGAAGCGCCGGAAGGTAGCGCGCGCTCGCGCAACGTGGTGATCGAGTTTCCCGACTACGCCACCGCGCTCGCCTGCTACAATTCGCCGGAGTATCAGGCCAACATCAAAGTGCGGCAGCCGAACGCGACTGCCGACATCCTCATCATCGAGGGCTACGACGGCCCACAGCCGTAAGCAGGAGTAAAGCATGTCCGACATGCGGCTGATTGTGGCCGGCGCCAGCGGGCGCATGGGCCGCACCCTGGTGAAGGCGATCGCGCAGACACCGGGTCTCGTGCTTGCGGGAGCGACAGAAAGCGCGAACTCGTCCTTGCTCGGCAAGGACGCGGGCGAACTGGCCGGCCTCGGCGCGAACGGCGTCGCGCTGACCGCCGATGCCGCGCCGTTGATTGCCAGGGCTGATGGCATCATCGATTTCACGACTCCGGCTGCGACCGTCGCGTTTGCGGCGCTCGCGGCGCAGAGCGGCAAGGTGCACATTGTCGGCACCACCGGCCTGAGCCCGGCGGATGACGAGAAGATCGCGCAAGCCGCGCAGCGCGCGGTCATCGTGAAGTCCGGCAATATGAGCCTCGGCGTCAATCTGCTCGCCGCGCTCACGCGCCGGGTCGCCAGGACGCTCGATGCATCTTTCGACGTCGAAATTCTGGAGATGCATCATAATCAGAAGGTCGATGCGCCATCCGGCACGGCGCTGCTGCTCGGTCACGCGGCCGCGCAGGGACGCGGCGTCGATCTCAAGACGCACGCGGCGAAAGCGCGCGAGGGCTATACCGGCGCGCGCAAGGCGGGCGATATTGGTTTCGTCAGCCTGCGCGGCGGCAGCGTGGTCGGGGAGCACACGGTGATGTTCGCAGGTCCTGCCGAGCGCATCGAGCTGACGCACAAAGCAGAGGACCGCATTATCTTCGCGCGCGGCGCACTGCATGCGGCCCTGTGGGCACGCGGCCGCTCGCCCGGGCTCTATTCAATGATGGATGTGCTGGGGCTGAGCGACTTTTAGGTGCCCGGCCCGAACGATTTCGGCGCAGGACTCACCACCTGCCCGCCGCCAGGCGCAATGCGCAGCACTGCAAGCCCGCGCTCGTTCGTGCCGTCCGGACGGAAGCGGAAGACACCGTCTATTCCCGCGAAGCCTGACGAATTGGTCAGCACCTCATCGGTGAAACGCTGCGCGCCTTGCGTTTTCACGAGCGCCGCGACGAGCGCCACCGCGTCATAGGCGAGCGTCGCCGTGCGCACCGGCTCCTGCCCGAAACGCTTGCGATACCGCGCAACAAAATCACGATAGCCGGGCTGCTCGGGCGCAGCGAACCAGCCGCCTTCCAGCTGCGCGTCCGAGAACACGCGCGGATTGTCCCACAAACCGCTGCCGAGGAGCTGCACGCGTTTCAAATTCACGCCGGCGGATGCGATCTGCTGGGCGACCTGCGGAAGCACGTCGGCGCCGTCCGGAATGAACAAGGCGTCGGCGCCGCTGACCGAAGCTGCCACCCGACGCGCGGCTTCTGCCATGCCGGCCGCATTCGGCGCGTATTTCTCGAGCGCGACGACGCGGGCACCTCGCCGCGCCGCTTCCTGCTGAAGCGCGGCCTCGACTACGCTGCCGTAAGCATTGCTCGGCAGCAGTGCCGCGAATGAGCGTTTGCCGTGCGAGACAGCGTACTCGACGATGCGCCGGACGTCGCTCTCCGGCAAGAAGCTCAGGAGATACACGCCACGCGCCGCGACGCTCGCATCAGTCGAGAACGCGATTACCGGAATGGCACGCGGCCTCGCGACGCTCGCCACCGCGCTGACCGACTGCGCGAACAGCGGGCCGACGATGATCTCCGCGCCTTCCGCGACCGCCTGCTGCGCGGCGGCCTGCGCGGTCCGCGGATTGCCGGCATCGTCTTTCACCAGCAACTGCACGTTCGGCTGCTTGAACTCGGCGAGCGCCATCTCGGCTGCGTTCTTCATCGACTGCGCGGCAACACCGGCATTGCCCTGTGCCGACAACGGCAGGATGAGCGCGACGCGAACTTGGCCGCTCCCCGGAGGCGGCGGCGGCGACGGATGTTCGGCAAGCTGCGGCGGCGGGGTGGTCGTCGTGAACTGATCGATCGTGCTGCTGGCGCAGGAGGCAAGCGCGAGCGCCGCACCGGTCAGACCGAAGCCCAAGCGCAAACGACGCCATGCACGTGCCCAAAGCTCGCCGTGCCCTGCCGTTCTCGCCATGGCTCCCCCGCGAATCCCCCTTCGCTTAGTCCTAGCGGTGATTAAAGATTTTGTCGCGGAAAAGTTAACGCAATGAAAATACGAGGAAATCCGTCTTATCCGGGGAGAGCGGCGCAGGGTTGGGCCTGCTAGAGTGGGGGCATGCAAGACAGCGCCAATCCCCGCACCTATGCCCCTTTCGGCATCGCGATGCCTGCTCCGGCGGACAAGCCCGGGCTTTATCTGGTCGCGACCCCGATCGGAAACCTGGGTGACATCACCCTGCGCGCGCTCGAAGTGCTAGCGGGCGCCGACGTGATCGCCTGCGAGGACACCCGCGTCACCCGCAAGCTGCTCGACCGCTACGGCATCGCCACCCCGCTCACGCCCTACCATGAGCACAACGCAACTGAGGCGCGGCCGAAGCTGCTCGCGCGGCTCGCTGACGACCAGGCGGTCGCGCTGGTGTCCGATGCCGGCACGCCGCTGATCTCCGATCCGGGGTATCGGCTGGTGCGCGACGCGGTCGCGTCGGGCCATAGTGTCACGGCATTGCCGGGCGCATCGTCAGTGCTGACCGCGCTTCCCTTGTCCGGCCTGCCGACCGACCGCTTCTTCTTCGAAGGCTTCCTGCCGCCGAAGCGGGCGGCGCGGCAAAAACGCATCGCCGCGCTTGCGTCAATCCCGGCAACGCTCGTGCTGTTCGAAACCGGGCCGCGCATCGCGGACTCGCTTGCCGACCTCGCGTCAGGACTGGGTTACCGCAAAGCGGCGATCTGCCGCGAACTCACAAAATTGCACGAGGAAATACGGCGCGGTCCGCTCGGCGAACTCGCCAGCGCGTACATCTCCGGCGCGGAGACACGCGGCGAATTTGTCATTGTGATCGCGCCTCCGTCAGAGCAGGAGCTGCAGGCGGGCGAATTGGACGAGCTCTTGCGTCAGGCGCTTGCGCGCGTGTCGACGAAGGAAGCGGTCGCCGAAGTCGCGCTTGCCACGGGAAAGCCGCGGCGGGAGGTCTATCGCCGCGCGCTCGAACTGACGAAGGATGAGCATGACGGAGCGTAATTCCCGCGCGCCGGGCTTGCGATCGAAGCCGGCGAAAGAAGCCGATCCCGAACGACAGGCCACGTTCCGAACCGGGCTTTCCGCCGAAAGCCGCGCTGCGACGCTGCTCGTCGCGAAAGGATTCCGCATCGTCGCCCGGACTCTGGAAGAGTCCGGTGGGCGAAATTGATATTGTTACGCGCCGCTGCACGCTGCTCGTCTTCGTGGAAGTGAGAGCACGCAATATCTCGACGATGCCGACGCGATCCTAGTCGCGACGCGCAAGTTCCCGAGGCACATCCCGGCGGCATTCGAGACATGATTGCGTCTAAGCGCTAAGGCGCTCAAAAAATTCGTCGACCTGCGCGCGTATGCGGCCGGCTATCTGGCCGAGATCGTCGGCGACCTGCTTGACGGTCCCTGCGCCGGTGCGCGTGTCCTGAGTAGCCTGTCCGACCAGCCCAACTTCGCTCGCCGTTTCCGCGGTCCGCCGCGCCGCAACGTCGACGCTACGCGCGATCTCGTGCGTCGCCGCGCCCTGCTGAGCCACCGCCGCGGCGATCGCGGCCGAGATATTGCCGATCTCTCGGATCGTGCGCTCGATCGCGCCGATCGCCTCGATCGAGCGCGAGGTCGCGCGCTGCATGCCGGCAATCTGCGCGCTGATCTCTTCCGTCGCGCGGCTGGTCTGTCCCGCGAGCGCCTTCACCTCGCCGGCGACCACCGCAAAGCCACGCCCTGCTTCGCCAGCGCGGGCCGCCTCGATCGTCGCGTTCAGCGCAAGCAAATTCGTTTGTTCGGCGATGTCGGTGATGAGCTTGACGACATCGCCGATGCGGGATGCAGCCTCCCCCAGTTCCTTCACGGCGGCGTTCGTCGCTTCCGCCTCGCTCACCGCCTTACCGGCGATGCCGTTCGATTGCGCGACCTGCCGGTCGATTTCGTTCACCGATGCGGTAAGCTCATCGGCCGCAGAGGCGATGTCGCGCACGTTCTCGGAGGCTTCCGAAGACGCGGCTTCGGCGCAGGCCATTTTCGTGCTGGCCTCGTCCGCCACGGTCGCAAGCTTGCTGGATGCCTGCAGCATGTGCTCGGAGATACGGCCGAGCTCCGCCAGACTTGCCTCAACATGGGCGGAGAAGCGGGCGATCTCGTTCGTCGTCTGCGACTGGCAGCGTGTGCGCGTTTCGGTCTCGCCGGAGACTGTCTGGTTCAACTCTGTGTTCCTGCGCATCGCGTCCTGGAACAGTGCCATCGAGCGGGCAACGGCGCCGATTTCATCCTGGCGATCCGTGTGGGGTATCGCGACCTGTGCTTCGCCGCGCGCGATCCGTTCGGTCATTGCGGCCAACTCGGCCAGCGGCCGGGTGATGCCGCGCACGCCTACGACGGCAAACCCGACGGCACCGAGAACGACGACCCCCGCAATGGCCGATATCCATACTGGACCATGCGCGTGGGCGGCCATCTCCAATCCGAGTGCCGCGATAGCCATTAACGCAAAGATGGCATAGAGCTTCAATGCGATAGACAGTCTCGGAACTTTCACTGTAAGCCCCACCCGTCGCTTTTGGCCTATACTGGCGAGAATGAGTTAACGCTCTGTTTTCCTTAAATGACCGTTGACCCGCCGAGTGCCTTATGACCCTGAACGTCGCTGTGCAGATGGACCCGATCGCCCGCATCAATGTGCAGGGCGACTCGACTTTCGCGCTGCTCCTGGAAGCGCAGACGCGCGGACACCGGCTTTCCTATTACACGCCGGACCGGCTGGCACTGCTGAACGGCAAAGTGTTCGCCTCCCTTGAACCGCTTCAGGTGCGCGACGAGCCAGGCGATCATTTCACTTTGGGTCCCTCGCGGCGCGCGGAACTGCGCGAATTCGATGTCGTACTGCTGCGGCAGGATCCGCCGTTCGATCTCGCTTACGTCACGACGACGCATCTGCTGGAGCGAATCCAGCCGGACACTCTGGTCGTCAACGATCCGGCCAATGTCCGCAACGCGCCGGAGAAAGTGTTCGTCACCGAATTCCCCGACTTGATGCCGCCGACGCTCGTCACGCGCGACCTCGGCGAGATCAAAGCATTCCGCGCCGAGCATGGCGACATCGTCATGAAGCCGCTCTACGGCCACGGCGGCGGCGCCGTGTTCCGCATCACGCGCGACGATCTCAATTTCGGATCGCTCTATGACATGTTCGCGGTGACCTTCCGCGAGCAATGGGTGGTGCAGAAATTTTTGCCGGCGGTAAAGGTTGGCGACAAGCGCATCATCCTGGTCGACGGCGAATTCGCCGGCGCGGTGAACCGGGTTCCGGCCGCAGACGATCTGCGCTCGAACATGGTGCGCGGCGGCGCGGCAACCGCGACGCAGTCGACCGAACGCGAACGGCACATATGCGAGCGGCTTGGACCTGCGCTGCGCGAACGCGGCCTCCTGTTCGTCGGCATCGACGTAATCGGAGACTTCATCACCGAGATCAACGTGACGTCGCCGACCGGCATCCGCGCGATCAGGAAGCTCGGCGGCCCGGATATCGCAAAGCTGATCTGGGACAAGATCGAAGGGAAGCGAAAATAATCAATGCCTGTGAAACTGACGATCGCCACTACCGACTACGACCACTTCCGAGATTTCCGCCTCGGGCTCGTCCGTGCGGAGGGCATCGACGCAACCTGGCTCACACTCGGGCATCACGAGATCTTTTCGCGCTTCACCTTCAACCGCGAGTGGGATGTCTCAGAGCTCTCGTTTGCAAAATTTTCCGCGCAGGTGACGCGGCAGGACAGCGACGTCATCGGCCTGCCCGTCTATGCCTCGCGCCTGTTCCGTTTCGCGTCGTTCTACGTGAACAAAAAGGCCGGCATCAAAAGCGCGGCTGACCTGAAAGGCAAGCGCATCGGGGTGCCGGAATGGGCGCACACGGCAGCCGTCTGGATGCGCGGCTGGCTGATGCACGAAGGCGGCGTGCCGCTCGCCGGGATCGAATGGGTGCAGGCCGGCACCAATGAGGCCGGCCGCATCGAGAAAGTGGAATTGTCGCTGCCGAAAGGCGTGACGCTGCGGCGCGAGCCGGAAAAGACGCTGAGCGGCATGATCGCCTCAGGCGAACTCGATTGCGCGATCATCGCACGCCCGCCGGACTGCTTTCGTCAGAAGCATCCCGACGTCGTCCGGCTTTTTCCCGATTTCGAGGAGATCGAGCGCCGCTATTATCGCGACACGCGTGTCTATCCGATCATGCACATCATCGCGTTGCGCAAGGCGTTGCTCGCGGACAATCCGTGGATAGCGCGCAATCTGCTCAATGCCTTCGAGGAGTCGAAGCGTCGCAGCCTTGAGCGCCTGCTAGACCCGGCCGTGTCGCGTTATCCCATTCCGTGGCTAACCAACTACGCGCGGCAGACAACCGAACAGTTCGGAGGCGATCCGTTCCCGTACGGCATCGAGGCAAACGGGCCGACGCTCGAGCTCTTCCTGCGCTACTGCCACGAGCAAGGCATCGCGCACCGACTAGCGGCACCGGAGGAGATTTTCCCACCCGGCATCATGGCCTCGGTACGCGTCTGAATTAGTGCCCCGTTGCTAACTTCGCCGCCGCGTCGCGCACGTCAGGCGCGGTGATTTTCGCCAAATCGATCGGCGTCTTCAGATTGCCGGCCTTCACCAGTTCCTGCTGCATCCATTCGAGCTTGGCGAGCGGAAGCGTCACGTCCGGATCGACCCAGCCGCCCTTCAGTGTTGCGTCGAAGGCAAAGGCCGGCCGCGGATCGTCCGCGTTGGCATGAATCGCTTCGCGCGTGACGCGGATCGTATCGTCGCGATGCGCCATCGCGAAATGCAGCGCGTCGATTTCCGCGGCGATGAACTGTTCGGCATCGTGCCGGCGCGAGGTAATCGTCTTGCCGGTCATCGTCAGACAAAGGCGCACGTAGTTCGGCAGCGCCTCATGCCCAGCGACCAACATTTTAAGATTGGGCGGCGCGACAGCCATGAACTCCGCCGCGACGACGCCGGCGTCAGCCACCCCAGCGACCACGGCCTTGTAGCGATCGAGATCGCCGCCGAGGTTGGCGAAACGCACGTCCGACGCGGGCAGCTTGTCGCGTTCCAGTATCGCGCCGATCAGCAGATTGGGCAGCGAGCCCGGCGCGGCGACAGCCACGGTCTTTCCCTTCAGGTCCGCCACGGTCTTGATCGTGTCGCGCACCATCAGCCCGTGCGGCACGCCGGGCCAGTCGCAGCCGACGATCTTGATGTCGGCGCCGTGCGCGCCGGCGAGGATCGCGGCGCCCGGGCTTGATTCGATGCTGTCGAGTTCGCCTGCGAGCAGCGCCTTGTGCGCGGTCGCGCCATTCTTGATCTTCACGATCTCGATCTTCAGGCCGTGCTTGGCGCCGAAATCGTGCTCGCCGACCATCAGGCTGATGCCGCCGTCGCCTTTCGGCTCGATGATGCCGTGCTTCCAGGTCTTCACGTCCTGGGCCATGGCCGGCAAAGTCATCCCCGCGCACGCAAGCGCGGCGAAAATCGTGCGCATCCGCATGTCTTTTTCTCCCCTTTTTAGCGGCTTTCTTGGGCCTAGCGAGCCCGCTGTCAATGCGCCTGCCTGTCCGTTTCAGCGCGCCTGAAAAAGGCAAAGGGCGACAGCACCACTAAGCAGACCTTAGCGGCCCAAGCATAGGCCGAGAGGCATAGCGTCGAACTCGACGCCGCGTTGACGTTTCGCGACACAACAGTTTCCGCGTTCGACGGAAGCAACGTGGAGCGTGGGGCACTCAAAGCCTTCAGGAGGGCCGTGCAGGACGGGTTGGCGGCCCGGACGAGCCGGCGAGCACTCCTGCGGTCAAAAAAGCCTCTCCGTGCTCGTGGTGGAATACAACGAGATCAACGCCTTGCTGAGCCGAGCCTTGCTCACCCGGCTCGGCCACCGGCCGACCGTCGCGACCGACGGCGCCGCTGCGCTCGAAACGTGGCAGCCGGCCCGCGCGGCCGGCAGGATTTGGTAGACCGCGCCGCTGCGACGCTTGCCGCTTGAGCGCGCTTCCCGCATTGTCATAAAGTCGTGTCCCAAGCGTGTTGGATGTGGGACAGGGAAGCCCGCCCGATTCGCGACAGCGCTGCGAGGGCCGGAGCGTCTTCCGCAAGGAGCGCACAATGTCCCATCTGCTTCATATGCCGCGTAAAGAGCTTGGGTCGTTCCGCGCGCCGCGGACAGGTCTGCCCCTGCCGAAGCTCATTCCCGCGCTGCAGGCCTATGGCGGCCTACAAGCTTTCGCCGCTCGCACCCGCGGACCGGCGCAAAGCCTCGGCCGCTGCGGCTCGTTGGAAGTCCGGCTGGCGCAGGCCCCTGTGGAAGTACGTCAGGCGCAGAAATTGCGCTACCGCGTGTTTTACGAAGAGGGCTCGGCAACGCCGAATCCGGCGCAACTTCTCTCGCGCCGCGACTTCGATACTTACGACGCCATCTGCGACCACCTGTTGGTCATCGATCACGCAACCCGCGAGCGGGGCGCGCCCGCCGTCGTCGGGACGTACCGGCTGCTGCGGCAGTCGCTCGCAGAGAACTACGGCGGCTTCTATACGGCCGGCGAATTCGAGATCGGGCCGCTAATCGCGCGCCACAGAGAATTGAAATTCCTCGAGCTCGGTCGCTCCTGCGTGATGGCGCCATACCGCAACAAGCGCACGGTCGAATTGCTCTGGCACGGCATCCACGCTTACGTGTCGCAGAATCATTGCGATGTGCTGATCGGCTGCGCCAGCATCGAAGGCACTGATCCCCGACGTCTCGCGCTGCCGCTGTCCTTCCTGCATCACTATTCGCACACGCCCGAAGCGTGGCACGCACGCGCTTTGCCGCAGCGCTATGTCGAGATGAACCTGCTGTCGAAAGAAGCGATCGATCCGAAGGAAGCGCTGCGCGCCCTACCACCGCTGTTGAAAGGTTATTTGCGACTCGGCGCCTATATCGGAGCCGGGGCGGTGATCGACAAGGAGTTCGGCACCACCGACGTGTTGGTGGTGCTGCCATTCTCGGTCATTCAGAAACGCTACTTCGAGTACTTCGATCTGACGCGGCGGGCCGCGTAGCACCGTACCTCTTTTCCGTCATCGTCCGCGAAAGCGGGCGATTCAGCACGCACGGTGTCGCGACCGTCATTTGCTGCGGTTGCTGGGTCCCCGCTTTCGCGGGGACGACGGCTTTTACAGCCGCCTGAGCGACACCTGCTCGATCGCGTGCGTTTCGCTCTTTTTCAAAATCAGATCGGAGCGCTGGCGTGTCGGCACGATATTCTCGTGCAGGTTCACGAGATTGATCCGCTCCCAGATCGAGGCCGCGGTCTCCATCGCCTCCTCGTCGGACAGGCTCGAATATCGGTGGAAGTAGGATTTCGGATCGCGGAAGGCCGTGCCGCGCAATGTTAAAAAGCGATCGACGTACCACGACTTCAGCACGTCGTCGTCCGCGTCGATATAGACCGAGAAGTCGAAGAAATCGGAGACGAACGGAATTGCGCGGCCGTCCTTCGGCAGACTTCCCGTCTGTAGCACATTCAATCCTTCGACGATGAGAATGTCGGGCCGGTCCACCTCGACCCACTGGTTGGGCACGACGTCGTAGATCAAGTGCGAATAGATCGGCGCGCGCGCCGGACGGCGGCCTGCCTTCACGTCGGTGAGGAAGCGCAACAGCGCCGGCAGATCGTAGCTTTCCGGAAAGCCCTTCTTCTCCATCAGGCCTTCCTGCGCGAGGATCGAATTTGGATAAAGGAAACCGTCGGTCGTGATGAGATCGACCTTCGGCACGTTCGGCCAGCGCGCGAGCAGGGCCTGCAGCACACGCGCCGTGGTCGACTTGCCGACCGCCACCGAGCCGGCGACTCCGATCACGAACGGCATCTTCACGTCGCGCGTCGCTAGAAAGCGCTCCTGCGCGCGGAAAAGCTGCTGCGTCGCGTCGACATACATCGACAACAGGCGCGTCAGCGACAGGTAGATGTCCTCCACCTCCTGCAGATCGAGTCGGTCGTGCAGCGAGCGCAGCCGCGTCACCTCGTCCGAGGTGAGCGTCATCGGCGTATCTTCGCGCAGCGCCGCCCATTCCGCGCGCGAGAACGTACGGTAGGGGGAGAGGTTGTCCTGCGCGCGTTGTTCCATGCGACTGACCGGCGCCTTCAGGCTTGGCGCGACGCCTTCTCCTGGTGACCCGATTGGGCGGTGCGCCGGGCAAGTTCCGCCTCGACCTCGGACAGCGGCACCCCGCGCGCCTTGAGCAGCACCAGAAGGTGGTAGAGCAGGTCGGCCGATTCCGAGACCAGCCGGCCTTTGTCCTCCTGCACGGCGGCAATCGCTGTTTCGACCGCCTCCTCGCCCAGCTTTTTGGCGCAATGGGCGACGCCTTTATCGATCAACGCCCGGGTATAAGATTCGGACGCGCTCGCCCGTGCGCGCTCGGCGACGCGGCGTTCCAGTTCGGCCAGGGTAAATTGGCTCATCCGAACGGTCCTTTTCGGGCGAGGATCTAGCAGGTCTGCCGGGGTTCGTCATTCCGGGTAAGCCCGGAGCGCGTCATTACGGATCGAGCCGCATCGGCAAGCCGGCGGCCGCCATGAAGTCCTTGGCTTCCCGCACCGAATGCTGGCCGAAATGGAAAATCGAGGCCGCAAGCACGGCTGTCGCATGCCCGTCCCGGATGCCCTCGACCATATGCTGCAGGGTTCCGACGCCGCCCGAGGCGATCACCGGCACCCGCACCGCGTCCGCGACGGCACGGGTGAGGGCTATGTCATAGCCGGACTTGGTACCGTCGCGATCCATGGAGGTGAGCAGGATCTCGCCCGCGCCGTGCGAGACCACCTCGCGCGCGTAGGCGATCGCGTCGATGCCGGTTGGCTTGCGGCCGCCATGCGTGAAGATCTCCCAGCGGCCGGGCGCGACCTGCTTCGCATCGATCGCCACCACGATGCACTGATCGCCGAATTTCTCCGCCGCCTCGTGCACGAATTCACGCCGCGCGACAGCCGCCGTATTGATCGAGACTTTGTCCGCCCCGCAGGTGAGCAATTTGCGGATGTCGTCCACCGTGCGCACGCCGCCGCCGACCGTCAGCGGCATGAAGCAGGCTTCCGCCGTGCGCGTGACCACGTCGAAGATCGTGTTGCGGTTCTCGTGGCTGGCCGTGATGTCAAGGAAGCAGAGTTCGTCCGCGCCTGCTGCGTCGTAGGCGATTGCCGCCTCCACCGGGTCGCCGGCATCGCGCAAATCGACGAAGTTGACGCCCTTGACGACTCGGCCGTCTTTCACGTCGAGGCAGGGGATGACGCGAACCTTGAACATCAGCGCCTTGCCTCGCGGATGAGCCTCAGCGCCTCGGCCGGATCGAGACGGCCGTCGTACAGCGCGCGGCCGGCGATGGCGCCTTCGAGTTTTTTGGCACGTGGCTCGAGCAGCGCCTCGATGTCGCCAAGCGAGGCGAGCCCGCCCGATGCGATCACTGGAATCGAAACTGCATCGGCCAGTGCGATCGTCGCGTTGAGGTTGAGGCCTTTCAACAGGCCGTCGCGCGAGATGTCCGTGTAGATGATGGCTGCGACGCCTGCATCTTCGAAGCGGCGCGCGATGTCGAGCGCAGTGAGTTCCGACGTCTCCGCCCAGCCTTCCACCGCGACCTTGCCGTCGCGCGCATCGAGCCCGACCGCGATGCGGCGCGGATGGCGCTTCGCCGCCTCGCGCACCAATCCAGGATTACGCACCGCCGCAGTGCCGATGATGACCCGGGTCACGCCTTTGGCGAGCCAAGCCTCGATCGTCGCCATGTCACGCACGCCGCCGCCGAGTTGCACCGGTATGGAGATCGTCTCCAGGATGCGCTCGACCGCGTGCGCATTGACCGGCTTGCCGGCGAAGGCGCCATCGAGATCGACGATGTGCAGATATTCAAAGCCCTGATGTTTGAATGCTTGCGCCTGCGCCGCAGGATCGCGATGAAACACGGTTGCGCGCGCCATGTCGCCCTGCTCGAGGCGAACGGCGAGCCCTTCTTTCAAATCGATGGCGGGAAAGAGAATCACGGCGTCCACCGCAGAAAATTGGCGATCAGCGCGAGTCCAAGCCGCTGACTCTTTTCGGGGTGGAATTGCGTGCCGAAGATGTTGTCGCGGCCGACGACCGCCGTGAGCGGGCCGCCATAGTCGGCCTGCGCAACGAGATCGGCGCGATGCGCCGTTTTCAATTCATAAGAATGCACGAAATAGGCGTGCAGGCCGGACGGCCCGAGCGGTAGTCCGTCCAGCACGGCGTGCGGACGCAGCGCATTCAGCGTATTCCAACCCATGTGCGGGATTTTCAGATTCGTATCGTCGGGCGCGATCTTGTCGACCTCGCCTGCAATCCAGCCCAGCCCCGGCGTCACTTCGTATTCGCGGCCGCGCTCCGCTATCAACTGCATGCCGACGCAGATGCCGAAGAACGGCCGGCCACGCTTCGTCACGGTCTCGTTCAGAGCGTCGATCATGCCCGGAATGGCATCGAGCCCGCGGCGGCAATCTGCAAAGGCACCGACGCCCGGGAGCACGACGCGCTCCGCGCGCGCCACCTCGTCCGGTCGGCTGGTAACGACGATCGGCTGCACATGTCCGCTCTCGCGCGCGGCGCGTTCAAACGCTTTCGCGGCGGAGTGCAAATTCCCCGAGCCGTAATCGACGACAGCGACGCTCATCGCGCACCGCCCGGTTCGGGGAAGAGGCCGATGACCGGGCGTCCGGCGTTCGGCGCCATACGGGGCGGCAGCATGCTCGCGGTCGGCAGTTCGGCGGTCGGCGCCTGCGCGCGCTCCGCCCACTGCGCGAAGAAGCGCCGCTCCGCAGCATCCTCGTCTTCGCCGACGACGAAGCCCAGAGTCGTCCAGCCGCGCCGGCGCAACGTCCAGCGGCGGATGCTCGCCGCTTCGAAGCCGATCAACAGAGAGATGCAAAACCCGATAGCGATGAGAGCGCCGGCGCCAATCCCGAGCCAAACAAAGCCGCCGATCACAATTGTGGCGAGCACGATGTAGATCAGCAGCGCAAGCCACTGCCGATAGACCAGCAGCCACAGCGACGGCGCGATAAAGGCCCAGAAATGGAAACCGTCGCGCAAAAACACGAAGCGCTCCGGCGCGCTGTCGCCCTGTCTCGCCGGCGGGGCATGTACGGTGTAGGTCGGCACGAAACAGCCTCAACTGCGCCGAATGCACCGGCGCCTAGCAGATATATGGGTCGCGTCTAGCCGCCGAGCGAGCCCTTGGTCGAGGGCACTTCGTTGGCGGCGCGCGGATCGATGCTCACCGCTTCGCGTAGCGCCCGCGCCAGGCCCTTGAAACAGGACTCGGCGATGTGATGGTCGTTGCTGCCGTAGAGCAAAGCCACGTGCAGCGTCACGCCCGCATTGATCGCGAAGGCGCGGAACCACTCCTCGACCAGCTCGGTATCGAAGGAGCCGACCTTGTCGCGCGAAAACTCCGCCTTGAAGACGAGATATGGCCGGCCGGAAATGTCGATCGCGACGCGGGTGAGCGCCTCGTCCATCGGCATGTGCACGTCCGCGTAACGGGTGATGCCTTTCATATCGCCGAGCGCCTGCTTCATCGCCTGGCCGAGCGCGATACCGACGTCCTCGGTCGTATGGTGCTGGTCAATGTGCAGGTCACCCTTCGCCTTGACGGTGATGTCGATCCGCGAATGCCGCGCGAGCAGGTCGAGCATATGATCGAGGAATCCGATCCCGGTCGCGACCTGCGAACGGCCCTGCCCGTCGAGGTTCAACTCAACCTCGACGTCGGTTTCCTTGGTCTTGCGGCTGACGGCGCCTTTCCGCATGGCAAAATCCTTTAAATGCGCCGCCTTTTAGCAGGGGTTTTGCGGGGCCGCCACTGCGCAGGATTGCGCCCCGAACGGGCTCGATTACAGGATAAACCGGCTCAAATCGGCGTTCTTCGCCAGGTCGCCGATATGCGACTGCACGAAGGCTGCGTCGATCCGGATCGTCTCGCCCGCCTTATCGGGGGCGGTGAACGAGATATCGTCGAGCACCCGCTCCATGACGGTCTGCAGCCGGCGGGCGCCGATGTTCTCCACGCTGGCATTCACCGAAACGGCGATATCGGCGATGGCGTCAATGGCGTCGTGGGTGAAATCGAGCGTCACACCCTCTGTCTCCATCAAGGCGACGTATTGCTTGATCAGCGACGCCTCCGGCTCAGTGAGGATGCGTCGGAAATCATCCCGCGTCAGCGCCCTCAACTCGACGCGGATCGGCAGACGGCCCTGCAGTTCGGGCAGCAGATCCGACGGCTTCGACAGATGGAAAGCGCCCGAGGCGATGAACAGGATATGGTCCGTCTTCACCGGCCCATGCTTCGTCGCAACCGTCGTGCCCTCGATCAGCGGCAGCAGATCGCGCTGCACGCCTTCGCGCGACACGTCGGCGCCGGTGCGGCCCTCACGGCCGGCGATCTTGTCGATCTCGTCGAGAAAGACGATGCCGTTCTGCTCGACCGCGCGGATCGCTTCCTGCGTGAGCTGCTCCTGGTCCAAGAGCTTGTCGGATTCTTCGTTGACCAGAACGCCGTGCGAGTCGCGCACGGTGACGCGCCGCGTCTTCGTGCGTCCCCCGCCGAGCTTGCCGAAAATGTCGCCGATCGAGATTGCGCCCATCTGCGCCCCGGGCATGCCGGGAATCTCGAACATCGGCAGCCCAGCGCCGCCGGCCTGCACTTCGATCTCGATTTCCTTGTCGTCGAGCTCGCCGGTGCGCAACTTGCGCCGGAAGCTCTCGCGCGTGGCAGGACTCGAGCCGGGACCGACCAACGCATCCAGCACGCGTTCTTCCGCCGCGAGCTCGGCACGCGCCTGCACGTCCTTGCGCCTCTTCTCGCGCGTGAGCGCGATGCCGATCTCGACGAGATCGCGCACGATCTGCTCGACGTCGCGCCCGACATAGCCGACCTCAGTGAACTTGGTCGCCTCCACTTTGAGAAATGGCGCGCCGGCAAGCCGTGCCAGCCGTCGCGAAATCTCGGTCTTGCCGACGCCGGTCGGGCCGATCATCAGAATGTTCTTCGGCAGCACTTCCTCGCGCAATTTGTCGTCGAGCTGGAGTCTGCGCCAGCGATTGCGCAGTGCGATCGCGACGGCGCGTTTGGCGTCGCTTTGGCCGACGATGTAGCGGTCGAGTTCGGAAACGATTTCGCGGGGGGAGAAGTCGGTCACGCTTTCAAACTTTCAATCGTCACGTTTCTGTTCGTGTACACACAAATCTCGGCAGCAATGTCGAGCGAGCGGCGCACGATCTCTTCTGCGCTGCGCTCGGTATCGAGCAGAGCGCGCGCCGCGGCGAGCGCGTAATTACCGCCCGAGCCGATGCCCATCACGCTATTCTCGGGCTCAAGCACGTCGCCTGTGCCGGTCAGCACCAGCGAGACCTGGCCGTCTGCGACGATCATCATCGCCTCGAGTCGGCGCAGGAAGCGGTCGGTACGCCAGTCCTTCGCCAGCTCGACCGCCGCGCGGGTGAGCTGGCCGGGGTACTGCTCGAGCTTGGCCTCGAGCCGTTCGAACAAAGTGAAGGCGTCGGCGGTCGCGCCGGCGAAACCGCCGATCACGTCGCCTTTGCCGAGACGGCGCACCTTCTTGGCGTTCGCCTTGACGATTGTCTGGCCGATCGAAACCTGTCCGTCGCCGCCGATGACGACGGTACCGCCCTTGCGGACGGTCAGGATAGTGGTGCCGTGCCAGAGGTCGGAGGAGGATTGCATCGGCTTCATCTAGGCGCTACCGCGGCCGGGTGCAAATCGCTGGGTCCTTGGCCCTTTCGCGGTCGCGGGCCCGCAACCGACACCATCGCGCCGATCGCGCACGAGGCGGAGTGCGACTGGGCTGCGACCGGCATTTGCCCCGGCGGAGGTCGCGTCAAATGCTGCGGCGACAGCTCGCCGACCACGCAGTCGACAATTAAAATATCGGCTAAAACCGGCCCTCGCCCTCTTCGGGCACCAAGATCTCACGCTTGCCGGCGTGGTTGGCCTGGCCAACGATGCCTTCGTTCTCCATCCGCTCCATGAGCGTGGCCGCGCGGTTGTAACCGATCTGCAGCCGACGCTGGATGTAGGAAGTCGAAGCCTTTCGGTCTCGTTTCACGATCGCGACCGCTTGGCTGTAAAGGTCGCCGCCTTCGGCCATCCCCATGCCGGTCGCGTCGAAGACCGCGCCGTCCTCGCCCTCCTCCTCGTCGTCGCCTGCCGTGACCTCTTCCAGATAGTCCGGAATGCCCTGCGACTTAAGATGGCGCACGACCTTCTCGACCTCGTCGTCGGACACGAACGGTCCGTGCACGCGGCTGATGCGTCCGCCGCCGGCCATGTAGAGCATGTCGCCTTGGCCGAGCAGTTGCTCGGCGCCCTGCTCGCCCAGAATGGTGCGGCTGTCGATTTTGGATGTGACCTGGAAGGAGATGCGCGTCGGGAAGTTCGCCTTGATCGTGCCGGTGATGACGTCGACCGACGGACGCTGCGTCGCCAGGATGCAGTGGATACCGGCCGCGCGCGCCATCTGCGCGAGGCGCTGGATCGCACCCTCGATGTCCTTGCCCGCCACCATCATCAGGTCCGCCATTTCGTCCACGATGACCACAATGTAGGGCAGCGGCTCGAGATCGAGCTCCTCCTTCTCGTAGATTGCCTCGCCGGTCTCCTTGTCGTAACCGGTGTGCACGGTACGCGTAAGCTGCTCGCCCTTCGCTTTGGCCTCGGCGACACGCGCGTTGTAGCCGTCGATGTTGCGCACGCCGAGCTTGGACATCTTCTTGTAGCGGCCCTCCATCTCGCGCACGGCCCATTTGAGCGCGACGACCGCCTTCTTCGGATCGGTGACGACGGGCGTGAGCAGATGCGGGATGCCGTCGTAGACCGACAATTCTAGCATCTTGGGATCGACCATGATCAGCCGGCACTGGTCGGGACGCAATTTATACACCAGCGACAGGATCATCGTGTTGATGGCCACCGACTTGCCGGAGCCGGTGGTGCCCGCGATCAACAGATGCGGCATGCGCGCAAGATCGACGATCACCGGCTCGCCGCCAATCGTTTTGCCCAGGCAAAGCGGAAGCTTTGCGCCCGTGTCGGCGTAATCTTTTGCGGATAGCAGTTCGCGCAGGAAAACCTTTTCGCGCGTCGGATTGGGCAGCTCGATGCCGATGGCGTTGCGGCCCGAGACGACCGCAACGCGCGCCGAGACGGCGCTCATCGAGCGCGCGATGTCGTCGGCGAGGTTGATCACGCGTGATGATTTGATGCCGGGCGCGGGCTCGAGTTCGTAGAGCGTGACGACGGGGCCGGGGCGCTTGTTGACGATCTCGCCGCGCACGCCGAAGTCCTGCAGCACGCTTTCCAGGGCCGTGGCGTTCGCGTCTATGACGTCCTTCGGCATCGTCGGCTTATCGGACGCTTTCTGCGCGGCGAGCAGATTGACGGACGGAAGCGCGAAGCCGCCGGACGACTTGCGCGCAAGGGCTTTCGGCGCAGTCGCCTTGGCACGTCGCGGCGCGGGCGCCTCTTCCTCTTCTTCCTCCTCCTCGTCCTCGAGCTCCCCGTCTTCGACGTCGTCTTCCGGCGCCGTCGCCGGAGCGGCCACGCGGCCGAGACGGTCGAAGCGCGGCTCCTGCCGCTCGCCCGAGCGCGTCTCGGAAGCGGCGGTTGCCGTGCGGCTGCGGAAGATCAGCATGAGCCGTGCCTTCCAACTCAAGAGCGCATGCACGATCATGCCGAGCCACGGATTGGCGCGGTCGGGCTCCTGCTCCTCTTCGTCGCCGGTCTCTTCCTCTTCGACCAAGGCGCGCGCCCGTGCTTTGGGCTTCACGCGTTCTTCGTTGGCGTCGCGCGGCAGCCAGGCCGCAACAAGCATCGTGACGAAGGTCGCAATTCCAAATGCGATCGCGGCAATCGCGGCGGAGAAGCCTTTCAGTGTGCCGCCTGCGATGATGGCCGGCACACGCAGCAGCGCATCGCCGAACACGCCGCCCATTCCGGTCGGCAGCGGCCACGAGCCGATCACCGGAAGCGTCGAAACAAATCCCGCCGCAAGCAGCGTGACCAGAATCCAGACAAGTCCGCGCCAGCTTTCGCCCAAGCGGCGGTGCGTGAACAGCCGCCAGCCGAGCAAGGCTTCCGGCGCGAGCAGCAACACGCTCGCAAGCCCGAGCAACTGCATGGCCAGATCGGAGAAGATCGCGCCAGGGTAGCCCAGAAGATTATGAATGTGCCGCTGCGTCGCGTGGCTGAGCGAAGGATCCTGCACCGACCACGTTGCCAGCGCGATTGCGCCGAACAATGCGAGCACCACAAGCGCAAGGCCCATCAGCTCACGCAGACGCCGCCGCAGAATGTCGCGGAAATGATCCGAGAGGAACGCGACGATATCGACGCTGCGATCCGCTGCCGGCATGAGCTAGTTTTTTCCCTTGCGCATGATCTGATCCGAAAACCGGTTCCCACTTTTCGGGACCATGCGCATCACCCCAGCAATCCCACGAGGCGATGCAGCGCTTCCGCCGTCGCCTCCTTGTCCTGCACCATCGCGACGCGGATGAAGTCCGCACCGGGATTGGAGCCGTCCACCTGTTCGCGCGCCAGATAGCGCCCCGGCACCACGCGCACGCCGGCTTCCGCCCAAAGCCTCCTGGTCACGACCTCGCTGCCGCCTTGGGCCGACACGTCGAGCCAGAGAAAGAAGCCGCCGGCCGGCCGGACGTAGCCGTAGCGGCCGCCGAGAATCTGATCGGCGAGATCGAATTTTGCGGCGTAAAGCTTGCGATTTTCTTCAACATGCGCCTCGTCGGAATAGGCGGCGACGGCGACGTGCTGCGCCGGCACCGGCACCTGCGGGGCGGCCACGTTGCGCAGCTCAAGGAAGGGGCCGAGGAAATTGCGGTCGCCGGCGGCAAAACCGACGCGCAGGCCGGGTAGGTTCGAACGCTTCGACAGCGAATGGAAGACGATCACGTTGGCAAAGTCTGGCCCCGAGGCTTCCAGCATTCCGGCCGGCGGATCGTCGCTGTAGAGTTCGCCGTAGCATTCGTCGGCGAACACCAGGAAACCGTACGTCTGCGCGAGCTTCGCCAGCCGCGCTAGATAGGCGCACGAAGCGACCGCGCCCTGTGGATTGGAGGGCGAGGCGAGATAGAAGGCGACCGTGCGCTTGAGCAGCGCATCGTCGAGCGCATCGAGATCGGGCAGGAATCCGCTCTCGCGCGTCGCCGGCATGTAGACTGGCTCGCAGCCGGCGGCGAGCGCGCCTGCGGCATAGGCCGCGTAGAACGGGTTCGGGATCAGCACCGCCGGGGTGCCTGCTCGCGGACCG
>Ga0207766_1000058_pt1 | contig 20788 bp, 16 predicted proteins | sample LuqExpMetageno68_FD_187825 | JGI IMG/M metagenome (GOLD analysis project Ga0207766, IMG submission 187825) | Tropical forest soil microbial communities from Luquillo Experimental Forest, Puerto Rico - Sample 68 (SPAdes) | ecosystem: Environmental > Terrestrial > Soil > Tropical forest ...
GATGCATTTTGCCGACGAGATGCCCGCTGCAGCAGTCCGCGTGCCGACCTTCAACCTGGCCTTCCTGCCGAGCTTCCAGAATATGAGCCGTCAAAGTTTCGTAGCTATGGCCGAGTCGAAACCATTGCGGCGCGAATTCATGCTGACCATGGGGCAAACCGGCTTCCCAAAAGCGGAAATGGATGCCGCGCTTGCCCGCCTACGCCGCAGCTATCTGCGGATGGCTGCTGAGATTGAGAAGAGCGGCGGACCCTGGCTGCTCGGCCGCGACATAACCCTCGCCGATATCACAATCATGCCGGCGCTGGTGCGCATGGACGACCTCGGCATGCCGGACTGGCAGGATCTGCCGCGCGTAGTCACCTGGTTCGATAACATCCGCTCGCACCCGGCGTTCCAACCGACTTACTATCCGGGCTCATTGCTGAGCCAGCGCTTTCCGCATCTACGGCAGAACGCCAACGCATAACCGCACCTTCGAGGGCGAGCACGGTGGCGCAGACATGGCATTGCCAGATCAAAGACGGCAAAACCTATCAGCTCGGCCACATCGCCCTGAACTTCAAGCCTTCGGCCGCCGACTTCGCGACTAATCGGTGCAACACGGAGTGAGCCCCATGAATCCGATCACCCCGCTTTTCACCATCGCTTTGCCCTTATCGTCGGACTTCTGTTTACCGCCGGGATGCCGCTCGCCGGCCACGCGTTCAAAGACGTGATGAAAGCGGCACAACATCCGCTCATTCTCGCGTCAGCGGGAAACCAGTCTTAAACGGCTTCCGCGCGGACGAGCGGAATGTGCTTGCTCTTAGTACCGCGCCGAGATCGGCAACGCCTCCGCCGGGAACAGCGTGATAAGGCGGTAGCCCTTGTCGGTGACCACGACCTCTTCCTCGATGCGCGCGGCGGAATAGCCGTCTGTTGCCGGGCAATAGGTCTCGATGGCGAACACCATGCCTTCCTTGAGCTCGGTTGGGTGATCCATCGACACCACGCGCGAGATGATTGGCCGCTCGTGCAGGTTCAGCCCGAGCCCGTGCGCGAACTGTAGGCCGAAGGCCGCCATCTCATCGGGGAAACCGAACTCTTGCGCCTTCGGAAATACCTCGGCGATGTGCGCGGTTGACGCGCCCGGCCTGATGCGATCGATGGCGTTGTCTAGCCACTCGCGCGCCTTCCTGTAGGCGTCGTGCTGCGCCGGCGTGGCGCGGCAGACGTTGAAGGTGCGGTAGTAGCAGGTGCGATATCCCATGAAGGATTGCAGGATGTCGAAGAAGGCCTGATCGCCCGGGCGGATCATGCGATCGGTAAAGTTGTGTGGATGAGGGCTGCAGCGCTCGCCGGAAATCGCGTTGACCGCTTCCACGTCATCGGAGCCGTGCGTGTAGAGGAACTTGTTGACCTCGGCGACGATGTCGTTCTCGCGCACGCCCGGCCGCAGCTTCTCGTTGACCAAATCATAGGCGCCGTCGACCATGGCAGCGGCGCGGTTCAAAAGCGCAATCTCATCGGCCGACTTGACCTCGCGCGCGCTCAGCATTAGCTGCTGGCCGTCCTTTATGGTCAGCCCGCACTTCTGTAGCTCGAACATCATCGGTGGCTCGATAATGTCGACACCAAGCGGCATCTTGGAAACGCCGGCGGCTTTCATCAGCGAGAACATCTCCTCGGCGTGCCGCTTCATCAGGCCGAACGCCGGATCGACAGTGCCGCGTAAGCCCACAAGGCCGGCCCTGCAATTCTCCGGCTTGAGCCATGGCGAATAGAGCTTGTGGTGCACGGCTGCCGAGCCGAAATCCCACAAGATCGGATCCTGGCCGCGGATGAGCAGCGCCCAGCGCGACAGCTTGTCGCGCGCCCATTCGCCGATCTTGGTCGAGGTGACGTAGCGGATGTTGTTGTCGTCGAAAAGGAGTAGCGCGCCGAGGTCAGAGGCTTCTAGCGCCGCTTGCGCTCGGCCGAGTCGGTAGCGGTGCATGCGGCGGTAGTCGACGCGCTCCTCGAAATCGACGCCCATGGTACCGAGCACCGGCAGATGGCGGCCCCAATTGTAGCGTGGGTTAATGTCTTCGGCGCGGATGTGTACGGGCTCGCGTGTTCTCTCGTCCATGGCGTCCTCCTTATTAGCTTGGCCGGCCATTATGGCCGGAGACATCGTGGTGACATTATAGGCTGCTCGGGCGGCAAATTCAGCGCGCCGTCCAATGTTTTTGCCAATGGCGCGACGGGCGGTGGGTATTCTGAATATTATCCTATCTTAATTGAACGGCTGAGGGGCGAGTGTCTTGAGGCGCCCGGCGGACGGATCGGCGGCGCCCAATAATTCTGCCGCCGCTGAAATGTCGGGAGGTAGCCCCAGTCCAACGCGGGAAAGAAAAAAAGGAATAAACAATTGGCTATGCCACCTTGCGTCCCCATAGCCGCGCCGACGCAATATAAGCGCCTTCGCGGATGGCACGCAGCTTCAGCCACACCGTCGGCTCGATCACCCATTCGCGATTGGTAAAGGTGCCGAAGCCGCAATCGGTGCCGGCGATGACCCGCTCGCGCTCGCCGATCGCACGCACGGCCTCCTCGATGCGGCGCGCCACGACTTCCGGATGCTCGACAAAATTGGAGGTTGTCTCCACCACGCCCGGGATCAGCAACATGTCCTTCGGCAGCGGATGCTTCTTGAAGGCGGAGTATTCGTGCGCATGGCGCGGATTGGAGAACTCGATCGACAGCGCGCCGACCTTCGCCTGATAGAGCGCGGGCAGGATCTTTTCCAGCGCGATGTCATAAATATGCGGGCCTTCCCAATTGCCGTAACAGACGTGCAACCGCACGCGCTCGCGCGGGATGCCCTCGATTCCCGAATTAATCGCGGCGACGTGCCGCTCCACCGCCTTGACGAAGCCACTATCGTCGAGATCGCGATAGAGCATGGTACGATCCATGGCGAGATCGGGCGCATCAATTTGCAGGATCAGCCCTGCTTTGTGGATTTCCTGGTATTCGTTCTTCATCTCTCTCGCGATCGCTGTCAGATACGCGTCGTGCGTCTCGTAATAGGCATTGAGCATCGTCGACGAAACGATGCCAGGCGACGGCGCCGTCATGAATTGCTCCGCGAATTTTCCCTGCGCGCTGCGCTTGAACCGCGCGATCTCGCTCTGCAGTGGCTTGATATCGAGATATTTCAGTTCGCCCTGGCATTCCGGCGCGTTCTGCTGCTTGCTGACGTGCGGGAAGCGCCGCAGTAAGTTCGCTACCAGTTCGGGAAATTCCTCAAATTCGCGCCCGCGCCGACGCTTCGACACGCCGCCGAAGCCGCTCATGCGTTGTGGCACATAGGTCTGGAAGCCGACCCGCTGTTGCTCGCCGTCATTGCCGATATCGATCCCGGCGGAGGCCTGTTTATCGACGACATGGCGCACCGCCTTGTCCATTTCATCGGCCAGCAGCTTGGCATCGAGCTTCTCGCCCGCTTCCTGGCGTACCAGCAGGTCGGACAGCTTCTCATTGCGCGGCAGGCTGCCGACATGGGTGGTCAGGATGCGGTCGCGGCTGAACAACATGAGCTAGAACTCCCTCCAAGATTGACTTTTGTCATGGCCGAGTGTCGGCGTATCATGACTTTGATTACGAGGCCCGATTTTGCGGCGCTTGGTCCGCCGCATGATAAGGGCATTCCTGGGGTAGGAACATGGCTCAAGCGCAAGCCCGCGCGGCTGAATCGCAAGCTGCCGAACAGATGGGCTTGGTCCCACGCGATTACAATTTTGCCGCCGACGTTCTGCAACGCAATCTCACCGCCGGCCGCGCCAACAAGCCAGCCTACATCGACGGCTCGCGCACGCTCACCTACGGCCAGCTCGCCGAGCGCGTCGCCCGCTTCGGTGCCGCGCTGCGCGGTGTCGGGCTAAGGCGCGAGGAGCGCGTGCTGATCGCGCTCACTGACACCATCGACTGGCCGACCGCGTTCCTCGGCTGCCTGAAGGCCGGCATCATCGCTGTGCCTGTCAACACGCTGCTCACCGAGGATGACTACCGTTTTATGCTCGCCGACAGCCGCGCCAAGTGCTTGGTGGTATCGGAGGTGCTGTTCCCGCGCTTCGAGAGGATCATCAATGAATCACCGGACCTCGAGCATGTCATCGTTTCCGGCAGCAATCCGCACGGCTACCGGCTGTTCGAGGACATCATCGGTGCCGACGACCCGGAGCACTACACCGCGCCGACCGTTGCGGACGACATAGCGTTCTGGCTCTACACTTCCGGTTCGACCGGCAAGCCGAAGGGCGCGGTGCACGTTCATGCGAGCCTGAAGCTGACCAATGATCTTTATGCCGCGCCCATCGTCGGCATCAGGGAGACCGACGTAGTGCATTCGGTGGCGAAGCTGTTCTTCGCCTACGGCCTCGGCAATGCTATGACATTCGCGCTGTCGGCTGGCGCTACTGTCATCCTCAATCCGGAGCGGCCGACCCCTGACGGCGTCGCCGCGGTCTTGCGCAACCATCCGGTGACGATTTTCTTCGCGGTGCCGACCTTCTACGCCGCGTTCCTCGCGAGTCCCAGCGCGCCGCAGAAATCGGAAGTGAAATTTCGCCGCTGCATCTCCGCCGGCGAGGCCCTGCCCGAGCAGATCGCGCGCCGTTTCAAGGAGCGCTACGGTGTCGATATCAATGACGGGCTCGGCACCACCGAGATGCTGCACATCTATCTGAGTAACGTGCCGGGCGCGACTAAATACGGCACGACCGGCAAGGCGGTGTCCGGCTATGAGATCAAGCTGGTCGGCGACGACGGCCAACCGGTGAAGCGCGGCGAGCTCGGCGAGCTCTACGTTCGCGGCCCAACCAGCGCGATCATGTACTGGAACAACCGCGAGAAGTCGCGCACGACCTTCCAAGGCGAGTGGACCCGGTCCGGCGACAAATATTTCCAGGACGAGGAAGGCTACTACATTTGCGCCGGGCGGCAGGACGACATGCTGAAAGTGTCAGGCATCTACGTCTCGCCGTTCGAAGTGGAGGCAGCGCTGTCCTCGCACCCGGAAGTGCTGGAAGCGGCGGTGGTCGGCTGGTTCGACGAGGAGCGACTGATCAAGCCGAAGGCCTTTGTGGTGCTCAAGCAGCCCGACAAAGCGAGCGATGAGCTCGCGCGCGTCCTGCAGGATCACGTCAAGCAACTTCTGGCGCCCTACAAGTACCCCCGATGGATCGAGTTCCGCAGCGAATTGCCGAAGACCGCTACCGGCAAGATCCAGCGCTTCAAGCTGCGCTCGGAGGGGCGGGTCTAGCGTTTGTGATGGTTAGGCTTGACCCGGCCATCCACGTCTTTAACTCTCGAAACGATAGAGACGTGCGATGACCCTTTCCGACTCTGGCTTCCTTGACATCGACGCCGAGCGTCTGGAATACCGCATGATCGGGTCGCGCCCTGACGCCGCGCCGACCATCGTTATGCTACACGAAGGCCTCGGCTGCGTCGGCCTTTGGGGTGATTTTCCTGACAAGTTGCAGGCCGCGACCGGCGCCGGCGTCTTCGTCTATTCACGCGCCGGTTATGGGAAATCGAGTCCAGTCAAGCTGCCTCGCCTGCTCAGCTACATGCATGACGAGGCGCGCGAAACGCTGCCGAAGATACTTGACGCCATCGGCTTCCGGCGCGGGCTCCTATTCGGCCACAGCGACGGCGCCTCGATCGCGGCCATCTATGCCGGCAGCCACCAGGATCATCGCGTCGGCGGCTTGGTGTTGATGGCGCCGCATTTCTTCACCGAGGACATTGGCATCGCCTCCATCGAGGAGGCGCGCGAGGCTTACGAGACCGGCGACCTCAGGCCGCGTCTGGCGCGCTGGCACGCCGACGTCGAGAACGCCTTTAAGGGTTGGAATTGCGCCTGGCTCGATCCCAATTTCCGCCAATGGGATATCACCGAATATCTCGCCTACATCCGCGTGCCGGTCCTGATCGTGCAGGGCGAAGACGACCAATGTGGCACGATCAAGCAAATCGAGACGGCGCAACAAGAATGCTATTGTCCGGTCGAGGTGGTGCTGCTGCCTGGCGCGCACCACTCGCCGCAGCTCGACAAGCCGGAAGAAACGCTGAAAGCAATCTCGGACTTCGTCGCCCACGTCCTGCAGGTCAACGATTGGGCGCGGGCCGCCTAGCCAAAAAGAAATGGCCGGCACGAGGCCGGCCATTGGCAACTCTTTATAATCTTCCTTACTCTGCTGCCTGCTTGGCGGTGGCGCTGTGCGCCGACACGAGATAATCGATTGCCGTCTGCGCGCCGCCTTTCTTGTGCGGCACGCCGGCAAGCGCCAATGCCATCTCGGTGGCGGACAAGGCGCCCATCAACATGGTGTCGTTGATGTCGCCGAGGTGGCCGATTCGGAAATACTTGCCCGCATATTGGCCAAAGCTCGAGCCGTAGGAGATGTTGAAGGTCTCCAGCGCAAGCGCGCGGAACTTGTCGGCGTCATGGCCCTCCGGCAGCATCACCGCGGTAACGGTCGGCGAATACTGCGCAACGTTCTTGTTGAGGTTCTCAAGGCCCCACGCCTTCACTGCGCGCCGTGTGGCTTCCGCCAGCCGGTGGTGCCGGGCGAACACGTTCTCCAGGCCTTCTTCGTGCAGCATCTGGATGCCAACCACGAGGCCGTGCAGCATCTGAGTCGCCGGCGTGTAGGGGAAGAAGCCGACCTTGTTCATGTCGAGCATGTCGTCCCAGGCGAAGAACGACTTCGGCATCTTGGCGGTCTTGCTGGCAGCGAGCGCTTTGTCGCTAACCGCGTTGAACGACATCCCGGGCGGCAACATCAGACCCTTCTGCGCGCCACCGATGGAGACGTCCACGCCCCATTCATCGTGCTGGTAATCGGTGGAGGCGAGCGAAGAGATGGTGTCGACCATGAACAACGCCGGATGGTTAGCGGCGTCGATCGCCTTGCGGATGTCGGCGACGGGCGTGAGCGCGCCGGTCGAGGTCTCGTTGTGCAGGATGCAGACCGCCTTGATCTCCTTGTTCTTGTCCTCGCGCAGCTTGGCCCCGATCGCCTTCGGATCGGCGCCGTGCCGCCAGTCGGTGGCGATGAATTCGGGCTTGAGGCCGATGCGCTCGGCCATCTTTTTCCATAGCGTGGCAAACTGGCCGGTTTCCACCATCAGTACCTTGTCGCCGGGCGACAGCGTGTTGGTGAGTGCACCCTCCCAGGCGCCGGTTCCCGTGGCGGTGTAGATGATGACCGGGTTGCTAGTCTTGAAGATGGTCTTGATGCCCTCAAGGCACTTCTTGGCCAGCTTGGCGAACTCTGGCCCGCGGTGGTCGATGATCGGGGTATCCATCGCCCGCAGCACGCGATCGGGCAGTGGGGTTGGACCGGGAATGTGCAGAAAATGACGTCCGACCGCGCGCGATGAATTCTTAGCCATGGGCATTCGCTCCTAAACCGCGGCTCTTGTAAGATTTTCGTGGCCTGACCGTGCCCGGTGGGCGCGGCGCTTGTGGCGTTGAACTATGAATGCAACATTGCGGTCAAGCGATTTTGTGCACGGCAAACAAGCCCTCTATGCATAGGCTAAACGAGGAAGAGCAAGGAAAAACGCCGTGGCGTTGGTAATGCCCGGCCTGGAGCGACGGCTAAAGGCCGAATTAACTGGGGAAGTCCAGTTCGACCGCTTCAGCCGCGGCCGCTACGCCACCGACGCCTCGCACTACCAGATCATGCCCGTCGGCGTGGTCGCCCCGCGCAACGTCGAAGAGGCCGAGCGCGCCATCGGCGTAGCTCGCGCCGAGGGCGTCAGCGTGCTGACGCGCGGGGGTGGCACCTCGCAGGCCGGGCAAGCGGTCGGCGAGTCACTGATCGTCGACTGCTCCAAATATCTCACGCGCATCCTCGAGCTCGACGTCAAGGGCGCGCGCTGCACGGTCGAGCCCGGGATCGTGCTCGACGAACTGAACCGGCAGCTTGAGCCACACGGCTTGTGGTTCCCGGTCGACATCTCCACCTCCTCGCGCGCCACCATCGGCGGCATGGCCGGCAACAATTCCTGCGGCGGCCGTTCGATGCGCTACGGCACCATGCGCGACAATGTCATTTCCATTGAGGCGATGCTGGCGGACGGCACGCTGGCGCATTTCGGTCGTATCGCTGGCAACGCCAACGACGTGCAGGCTCCCTTGAGGCCGCTCGCCGCCGAGCTGCTCGCCATCGGCGCGCGCGAAGCCGAGGAAATCGCCACGCGCTTCCCGGACGTGCAGCGCCGCGTCGGCGGCTATAATCTCGACGCGCTCGTCCCCGGCCGGAACAACATCAACCTGGCGCACGTGCTGGTCGGCTCAGAGGGCACGCTCGCCTTTTCTGAGCGCATCGAATTGAAGTTGTCGCCTTTGCTCGGCCGCCGCGCGGTCGGCGCTTGCCATTTCGGCAGCTTCCGTGGCGCCATGGAGGCGGCGCGCGACATCGTGGAACTCGGGCCGATCGCGGTCGAGTTGGTCGACAGCACCATGATCGAGCTTGCGCGCGCTATCCCGATGTTCCAGCCGGCACTAGATCAGTTTGTGCGTGGCAAGCCCGCGGCCATCCTACTGGTCGAATTCGGTGAGGACGATCACGAGGAGAACCTGCGCCGGCTGCGCCGCCTCAAGGATCGGATAGGCGACCTCGGCTACAACTGGGACAACAGCGGCGCCAAATACGGTGGCATGATCGAAGTCCTCAACAGCGACCTGCAGGCCGCGATCACCAACATCCGAACCTCGGGCCTCAACATTATGATGTCGATGAAGGAGGAGGGCAAACCAGTCTCCTTCGTCGAGGATTGCGCTGTGCCGCTCGAGCATCTCCCCGACTATACCAGCCGGCTCACTGAGATCTTCGAGAAGCACGGCACGTGCGGCACCTGGTACGCGCATGCTGGCTCCGGCTGCCTGCACGTGCGCCCGATCCTGAATTTGCGGTTGGAGAAGGACGTGCGTGCCATGCGCGAGATCGCCGAGGAGGCGTTTGCCATGGTTCGCGAGTACAAGGGCTCGCATTCCGGCGAGCACGGCGACGGGCTGGTGCGCTCGGAATTCAACGAACCGATGTTCGGCGCGCGGCTCGCGCGCGCCTTCGAGGAGGTGAAGGACCGATTCGATCCGAAGGGCCTGTTCAATCCCGGCAAGGTGGTGCGCCCACCCAAATTCGACGACCGCAATCTATTCCGCTACGCGCCTGGCTATCGCGGCGAGATGATTACCACCCATCTCGACTGGTCGGCCTATCCCGGCTCCGGCAGGGGTTTCCAGGGTGCGGTCGAAATGTGCAACAACAACGGCGCCTGCCGTAAATTAGCCTCCGGCGTGATGTGTCCGAGCTACCGCGTCACCCGCGATGAGCGCGACACCACGCGCGGGCGGGCCAACACGCTGCGGCTTGCCGCCACCGGACAGCTCGGCCCTGACGCATTCACCTCCGACGAAATGGCCGAGACGCTCGCTCTCTGCGTCTCCTGCAAGGCCTGCCGGCGCGAATGCCCGACCGGCGTGGATATGGCGCGTATGAAGATAGAGGTAATGGCGGCGCGCGGCTTCAAGCGCGGCTTCTCGCTGCACGACCGGCTGGTCGGCTTTCTGCCGCGCTACGCTCCTTTCGCCGCCAGGCATCCATGGCTGTTCAACATGCGCGACAGCAGCCCAACGCTGCGACGGCTGTCGGAGACCTTCGCTGGCTTCGCGGCACGGCGCAGCCTGCCCAAATGGCGCTCGGACATCTATCGCGACCGCTCCGACTGGGCCTATGGCCTTGCCGGCGAGACGCCGATGCCGGAGGTCGTGCTGTTCCCTGACACCTTCAACCGCTACTTCGAGCGGGAAAATCTCGACGCGGCGCTGAGCGTGCTCACCGCCGGCGGCTACCGGGTGCACGCGTTGCTGCCCGACGACGGCGACGAACGCCCGCTCTGCTGCGGCCGCACGTTCCTAGCAATCGGGCAGATCCATGAGGCCCGCCGCGAAATAGAGCGGACGCTCACCGCGCTGACGCCCTACGTGCAGCGCGGTCTGCCGGTAATCGGCCTCGAGCCGAGCTGTGTGTTCACCTTCCGCGACGAACTACCAGCGCTGATTAGGAGCGACACGGCCGACGCGCTGGCGGCGCAATCGCTGCTCATGGAGGAATTCCTCGCGCGCGAACGGAGCGCGGGCCGCCTGCAACTGCCGCTTGGAGCGTTGCCGAAAAAGGCGTTGCTACACGGCCACTGCCACCAGAAGGCGTTCGCAACCATGGGCGCGGTCGAGAGCGTGTTGAAGATGGTGCCCGAGCTGGAAGTGCAAACTGTCGAATCGAGCTGCTGCGGTATGGCTGGCAGCTTCGGCTACGACTCAGCCACGATCGACGTATCGATGAAGATGGGCGAGCTGTCGCTGCTGCCGGCGGTTCGGAAGGCACCGGAAGACGCGCTGATCGTCGCCGACGGTACCTCCTGCCGGCATCAGATTCACGATGGCAGCGGCCGTAAAGCGGCCCACGTCGCGCGCGTGCTAGCGATGAGCCTCGAATCCGCGCACTGAGCTATTCGCACGGGTGCGCCCTGGGGTGCGCGCATCCGTTGGATCTGGAAATGGGACCCGCCCGGACGGGGACGGAACGGGCAGGGCTTGTCGATCGGCACAAAAGTGGCCGAGGGGCTAGCGCCGATCGCAGCGGATCGGATCTGTTAGGTGGTGCATGTGCACTGGCCGCGTAATGATGGATTGCGCACACGCTGGAAAGGCTCGAAACGGTTTCTTGCCCGCGCTGGGCCGGCAATGACAGAGTGAGCCGATGCTGAGGTTTGCCGGAATTTTATTGGGCATGTGCGCCGCCGGCGCGGCTTTAGCGCAGCCGCTCGACGCGGTCCGCTTCGGCACCAACTGGGTGGCGGAGGCCGAGCACGGTGGTTTCTATCAGGCGCTCGCCGACGGCACGTACAAGAAGTTCGGCCTCGACGTGACGATCGTGCCTGGTGGGCCGAACGTCAACAACCGCATCCTGCTGCCGGTTAGCAAAATCGATTTCTTCATGAGCGCCAACTCGCTGCAGTCCTTCGATGCAGTCGAGCACAACATTCCGACGGTGGCGGTGGCCGCGAGTTTCCAGAAGGACCCGCAGGTCTTCATCGCGCATCCGGACGTGAGCAAGTTCGAGGACCTGAAGACGCGTACGCTGTTCGTGTCCAAGGAGGGCATGGCGACTTATTTTCAGTGGCTGAAGTCGGATTACGGCTTCAGCGAATCCAAGGTGAAACCCTACACCTCCAATGCGCAGCCCTTCCTCGCCGACAAGAATTCCGCGATGCAGGGTTATGTCACCTCCGAGCCGTTCGTGATCGAGCAGCAGGCGCATTTTAAGCCGAGAGTTTTCCTCCTGGCTGATTACGGCTTCAACGCTTATTCGACGCTGATCGAGACGCGGCGCGAGCTGGTGGAGAAAAAGCCGGACCTGGTGCAGCGCTTTGTCGATGCCTCGGCCATCGGTTGGTATCATTACATTTACGGCGACAGCCGGCCTGGAAACGAGCTGATCAAGAAGCAGAATCCGGAAATGACCGACGCGATGCTCGCCAATTCCATCGCCAAAATGAAAGAATATGGCATCGTCGATTCCGGCGAGTCGGTGAAGCTCGGCATTGGCGCGATGACCGATGCGCAGTGGAAGAGCTTCTTCGACAAGATGGTGCACGCCGGCGTGGTGAAACCAAGCCTCGACTACAAGCGCGCCTATACGCTGCAGTTCGTCAACAAGGGCGTCGGCGCCGACTTGCGGCCCAAATGAGCGCGGAAGGCTCGACGATCGTTTCGCTGCGCGGGGTCGGCAAGACGTTCGACAGTGGTACCGTCGCGCTTGCGGGCCTCACTTTCGATGTGCGCGAGGGCGAGTTCATCTCGTTGCTCGGGCCGTCCGGTTGCGGAAAATCGACGGTGCTGCGCATCGTTGCCGGCCTTAGCGCACCGTCGGCCGGCGCGGTGGATTGGCCGGCGGGCCATGCCCCCATCGGTTTCGTGTTCCAGGAGCCGACGCTGATGCCTTGGACCGACGTCGCCGGTAATGTGCTGTTGCCGCTTAAACTTGCCCACGCCGAGGAGGCACGTTCGCACGCCGCGGTGACGCTGGCGCTGAAGCGGGTCGGCCTTGCCGATTTCGCACAAGCGTACCCGCGCGAATTATCCGGCGGTATGAAAATGCGCACGTCGATCGCGCGCGCGCTGGTGACCGAGCCGCAATTGATGCTATTCGACGAGCCGTTCGCCGCGCTCGACGAGATCACCCGCTTCAGGCTCAACAACGATCTGCTCAAGGTTTGGCAGGAGCTGCGCCGCACTGTGATCTTCGTCACGCATTCGGTCTTCGAGTCGGTCTATCTGTCGCAGCGCATCGTGGTGATGACCCCGCGTCCGGGCCGTGTGTTCGCCGACATCGCTATTCAGGCGCCTTATCCGCGCGACGAGCGCTTTCGCACTTCGGCCGATTACGCGGGTTATTGCCGGCAGGTGGCGGAGACGCTCGGAAAGGCCATGGGAAGTGGTACATGAACGAGCGCGCGCTCCGTATCGGCATGCCGATCCTGGTGCTAGCGCTGGTGCTGGCCGCTTGGGACCTTGTGGTGCGCGCATTCGCGATCCCACCCTTCGTGCTGCCGAGTCCCGGTCTCGTCTTCACAACGTTGATCGTCGATCGCGAACTACTCTGGCATTCGCTGCTCGTGACGCTGCTCACCACATTCGAGGGCTTTGCGCTCGCAGTGATCGGCGGCGTCGGCCTGGCGATTTTGTTCAACCAGTCGCGGCTGGTCGAATATTCGCTCTATCCTTACGCCGTGATCCTGCAGGTGACGCCGATCGTCGCCATTGCGCCGCTGCTGCTGATCTATCTGCCGCAGCCTTTGGCGGTGCTGGCCTGCGCCTGGATCGTGGCGTTTTTCCCGGTGCTCGCCAACACGACGCTAGGCTTAAGCTCGGTCGACCACAATCTGTTAGCGCTGTTCGAGCTGTATAAAGCCTCGCGCTGGCAGGTGCTATGGAACCTCAAGCTGCCTTCGGCGCTGCCGCAAATGCTCGCCGGTCTGCGCATCGCGGGTGGGCTTTCGCTGATCGGCGCGGTGGTGGCGGAAATCGCTGCCGGCTCCGCCGGGGCCGGCTCGGGTCTTGCCTATCGCATCGCTGAGTCCGGCTACCGTCTCAACATTCCGCGCATGTTCGCGGCGCTGCTGCTGCTGTCCGCCGCCGGCATCGCGATCTTCTTTGTGCTGTCGGCGCTTTCGCATCTCGTGCTGCGGCGCTGGCACGAGAGTGCAATCAAGCGTGAGCGCTAGCCCAGGACATATCGCGTGACGGCGCCGAGCGCCGCCATCGCCACCACCACCTCGATCAGCCCGCGATGCAGTCCGCAGGTAACAGCGCCGCGATCGTTGCCAGCGCAGCGGCGCGCACGTCGAGCGCAAGCGGATCGAAAGCGTACCAGCGCAGCTGGCCCCAATGCGTCTCGATCACCCGGCCGAACAGCACGTACAGCGCGAACCAGACGAACAAGTTCAGCACAACGCCGACGACCGCTGCGGTGATTGCGGCCAGCGCGCCGGCCAAACTTTTATTGCCGCGAAGCTGTTCGACGAACGGCGCGGCCCCAAAGCGCAGCCAGGCGAACAAGGCATCGCGGACCGGGCAACCGCGTTCGACCGGGATCAGAAACGTCGACTGCAACGGCGTCAAGATGTGCACCACGCTCCAAAGCCGGTAAGCCCGGAGCTCAAACTGCCAAAAAAAATTTTGCGATCACAAAAACTTTGATGAGAGCGCCATTCATGGGTCGTTGAAGTGACTAGCACATCTCAAGGGGAAGCTGCTTTTTCTCCTGCGATCCGCGGTATATCAAGGATCGATGAACATTCAATTTATCTGATGCCGGCCATTCACGCATCGCAACGCCGCCAGCGGCTCACCGGCATCGCCTTGATGTGCGGGGCAGTGGCGTTGTTCGCCTGCCTGGACACCACAGCCAAATATCTCAACACCCAGATGGACACCATGCAGATCACCTGGGCGCGCTACACCTTCGCACTGCTGCTGACGCTGTTGGTGTCCAATCCCTTTACCCATAGCGGGCTGTTGCGCACGCGCAGTCCTAAACTCCAGATCATCCGCTCCGTGCTGCTATTCTTTGCGACTGCGGGGAACTTCTTGGCACTGCGCTGGATGCAACTCGACGAGGTACTGTCAATCATCTTCACGTTCCCGTTCATCGTAGCCATCGCTTCCGGACCATTGTTGGGAGAGTGGATCGGCTGGCGGCGCTGGTGTGCGATCGGCTTCGGCTTTGCGGGCGTACTGCTGATCACGCGGCCCGGTTTGGGCGGCGTGCATCCGGCGGCGCTGTTCTCGCTCGGCGCCACGATCAGCTACGGACTATACGCGATAATCACGCGCCTCGTGTCGAAGCTCGATTCCAACCAGACCTCGTTGTTCTATTCGAATCTGATCGGTGCGCTGGTGATGCTGCCGGTCATTCCCTTCGTCTGGCAGACGCCGTCAAGCTGGCTTATTGCGCTTATGCTAGTGATGATCGGCGTCCTCGGCAGCCTCGGACATTATTTCCTCATCGCTGGCCACCGGCTGGTGCCGGCCTCGGTGCTCTCGCCTTTCGTCTATACGCAGCTGATCTGGGTGGTAATCCTAGGCTACCTGGTGTTCGACCATGTGCCGAATACGTGGACGATGGCCGGGGCGGCTATGGTCATCAGCTCGGGACTGTATCTGCTTTACCGCGAGCGCCGGGCGGGCCAATCCACGACCAGCGAAGGTGTAGTCGAAGGCCCCCTCGAATAAGGCCCTCAGCATGACAGGGATGATAAGGGAGAGTTGCGGGGCCTCGCTCGGAGGGGCTAGGTTGCGGCCAGCAAAGGACGAATTCGACTCCTCCGAGGATTACTTATATGGCGACAGCAAATGACCGGGCACAGGCTAAGGCCGGCGCCGGCTTGAACGACGATATTGGCGAGGCGAAGCGTCTGGAAATGTATCGGACGCAGGTGGTGATCCGCGAAGCCGAGCAGCGGGCGTTCGACCTGTTTCTGCAAAATCTGGTCAAGGGGACCAGCCATTTGTCGCTCGGCCAGGAGGCGGTGGCGGCGGGCTTCGCGGGCGCCATGCAGAAGGGCGACCTTTCCTTCTGCACCTACCGTGGCCACGCCCACACGCTGGCGCGCGGTGTCAGTGTCGAGAAGGTGCTGGGCGAGCTGATGCAGCGCGACAACGGGCTGATGCGCGGCAAGGGTGGCTCGATGCATCTCACCTCGGTCGAACATGGCGTCATGGGCTCCTACGCCATCATTGGTGCACATCTGCCGATCGCCTGCGGCGCTGCTTGGCGCGCGCAATACAAGGGCCACAAGGACGTCTCGGTTTGCTTCTTTGGTGACGGCACCACCAACATCGGCGCGTTTCACGAGGCGCTCAATTTTGCTGCGGTGTGGAAGCTTCCGGTGGTCTTTGTCTGCGAGAATAATCTCTACATGGAATACACGCCGATCGCCGAGGTGACGGCGGTGCCGCAGCCGGCGGCCGACCGCGCCTCGGCCTATGGGCTCGAGCGAATCGTCATCGACGGTAACGACGCCGACGTGGTCTATCGCACCGCGCAGGAGGCTTACACCAAGGCACGTTCCAATGGCGGGCCGTCGCTGATCGAATGCCTGACCTATCGGCACAGTGGTCATTCGCGCGCTGACCCGGCGAAGTACCGACCCGAAGGCGAGCTCGAGCATTGGAAGTCGCGTGATCCGATCAAGATCTATCGCGAGCGGCTGCTGCAATTCGGCGTGCCGGAAAAAACCATCGCCGGCATCGACACCGAGGTGCGCAAGATTGTCGATGACGCCACCGAGGCCTGTAAGGCCGCGCCGCCGCCGTCGGTCGATCTCATCACGACCGACGTTTACGCCGATGGAGGCTGGGCATGGCGGAATTGACCTATCGCGATGCAGTCATCCGCGGCATCGCTCAGGAAATGGAGCGCGATCCCGACGTTGTGTTCATCGGTGAGGACGTGGGGAAGGCGGGCGGCGTGTTCAAGGCGACGGTGGGTCTCTACGATCAGTTCGGGCCCTTACGCGTGCGCGACACGCCGATCTCCGAGCAGGCGATTCTTGGCGCCGCCATGGGTGCGGCGATGACCGGCTTGAAACCGATCGCCGAGATCATGTTCTCCGACTTCTTTGCGGTGTGCTTCGACTACATCGCCAATGAGTTTCCCAAGAGCCGTTACATGTCGAACGGCCAAGTGAAATGCCCGCTGGTGGTGCGCACCGGCAACGGCGGCGGCTCGCGCTTCGGCGCACAGCACTCACAAAGCGTCGAGAACTGGTGCATGATGATCCCGGGCCTCAAAGTCGTAGCGCCGTCGAACCCGACTGACGTCATCGGCCTTTTGGCGGCTTCCGTGCGCGATCCCAATCCGGTTATCTTCCTCGAGCACAAGTCGCTCTATCCGACCAAGGGCGAAGTGCGGGACGGCGAGATCGTCGACACGCTCGGCACGGCCAAGATCGTGCGCCCCGGCAAGGACACTACTATCCTGGCGCTGGCGCTGATGGTGCCGCGCGCGCTGGAGGCCGCCAAGAAGCTAAAGGCGGAATACGGCATCGACTGCGAGGTTGTCGATGTGCGGTCGCTAGTGCCGCTCGACACGCAGACTATCCTCGGCTCGGTCGCCAAGACCCACCGGCTGTTCACGGTTGAGGAAAATCCTCGGCTGTGCGGCTGGGGCGCCGAGATCATGTCGATCGTGGCCGATGAGGCCTTCTACGATCTCGACGGCCCGCCGGTACGCATCACCACGCCGCACATCCCGCTGCCGGCCGCCGACACGCTAGAAGATATTGTGCTGCCGAGCCCGCAGCGCATCGCAGAGACGGTGCGCAGGTCGTTGAACAGTTAGCGACCCGTAAGTCCCCGCAAATGCGAGGAGTCTGAATTCGCGCTTGCGCGGGAATGAGCGGAGAAAGTTGAGAGGTATCGCCATGTACGAAAATCTGCTCGCCAACGTTCCGACAGACCTGTGGATCGGCGGCAAATGGCGCAAATCGTCGGACGGCGCGCGCTTCGACGTGATCGATCCCGCGACCGAGCGCAAGATCGCCTCCGTCGCCAGCGCCACTGTCGAGGATGCTAAGGCCGCGATTGGCGCCGCTGCGGCGGCCTTCGAGGGTTGGGCCGGCCGCAAGCCGCGCGAGCGGGCGGAGATCCTGCGCAGATCCTACGAGCTGATCATGCGCGACGCCGAACGCTTCGCCAAACTGATCACGCTGGAGAACGGTAAGGCGCTCGTCGACTCGCGCAGCGAGGTGGCCTATGCCGCCGAATTCTTCCGCTGGTACGCCGAGGAGGCGGTGCGCAACATCGGCGAGATCTCGCGCGCGCCAGCTTCGGGCGCCCGCATTCTCGCGCACCACAAGCCGGCCGGCATCGCCGTCCTGGTGACGCCGTGGAATTTCCCGGCCGCGATGGCCACACGTAAGATCGGACCGGCGCTCGCCGCCGGCTGTCCGGTGGTACTCAAGCCGGCCTCCGACACGCCGCTCACCATGCTGGCGCTCATGCCGGCACTCGAGGAGGCGGGCGTGCCCGCCGGCGTGGTCAACGTAGTGCCGTCGCGCCGCGCCGGTGCCGTGGTGAGCGCGATGTTGCACGATCCGCGAGTGCGCGTCGTGTCGTTTACCGGTTCGACCGCGGTCGGGCGCAAGCTGCTGCACGAAGCCGCCGACAACATCATCAAGCCGTCGATGGAACTGGGCGGCAACGCGCCCTTCATCGTGTTCGAGGATGCCGACATCGATGCTGCCATCGACGGCGCCATGATCGCCAAGATGCGTAATATGGGCGAGGCCTGCACCGCGGCCAACCGTTTCTACGTGCATGAGAAGGTACACGACGAATTCGCCCAGAAGCTCACCGCCAAGATGAGCGCGCTGAGGATGGGCAATGGCCTCGACGACGGCGTCAATCTTGGGCCGCTGGTCAACAAGGACGGGCGCGACAAGGTGATCGAACTGGTCGACGACGCGGTGAAAAAGGGCGCCAAGGTGTTGACCGGCGGCAAGACGCCGGACGGCCCTGGCTTCTTCTATCCGGCGACGGTGCTGACCAACGTGTCGAACGACGCGAAGATGCTGAACGAGGAGATCTTCGGGCCGGTGGCCTCGATACAGACCTTTAAAAGTGAGGACGAAGCAGTCAAGCGCGCCAACGACACCGAATACGGCCTAGTGGCCTATCTCTACACCGAGGACTTGTCGCGCGGCCTGCGTGTGTCGGAGAAGCTCGACTATGGCATGATCGGCCTCAACCGCGGCCTGGTGTCCGATCCGGCGGCGCCCTTCGGCGGCACCAAGCAGTCCGGCCTCGGCCGCGAGGGCGCACACGAAGGCATGATGGAATTCATGGAAACGCAATACGTTTCGGTGAGCTGGTAGGCCAGGGGGAAGCGCGTGGACGTGCTGATGCCGCAGCTCGGGGAGACTGTCACCGAGGGCAAGATCGTAAAATGGTTTAAGTCAGCCGGCGAAGCGGTGAAGCCGGGCGACAACTTGTTCGAGATCGAGACCGACAAGACCTCGATGGAAGTGCCGGCGACGAGTTCCGGCACCCTGAGCGAAATCCGCTTCCAGGTCGGCGAAGTGGCCAAGGTCGGTGCCGTGGTGGCGGTGATTTCCGCCTCCGAGCAAGCTCTGCGGCCCAAGCCAGCCGAAATTCCGAAGAGCGCACCACAAACACCAGTTATTTCCGCGCCGGCGGGATTCCAGGGTCCAAAGGTATCGGCCGCAAACGCATCGTTTGCCTATCCTCGCATCGATCCGTTCCGCGAGGTACGAACGCCGGAGCGCAATTACGGACCGGCAAGATTGCAGACCGGCGCATTCGTCACGCCACTGGCGCGACGGCTCGCCGGCGAGCGCGGCATTGACCTGTCGCGCATCGGCGGCTCCGGCCCGCACGGCCGCATCGTTGCCGCCGATGTGGAAAAGGCTGTACCGGCCCGCGGCGCTACGATGGCAACCGGCGCCAGCGCAGCGCAGGTCAAGGCGCTGTACGAAGGCATCGCCTACCAGGAGGTACCGGTCGACTCGATGCGCGCGACCATCGCTAGGCGTTTGGTCGAGGCGAAGCAGACGATCCCACATTTCTATCTGACCGCCGATTTCGATGTCGGGCGGCTGATCGCCATGCGCGAAGAGGCGAATGCCGCGGCGCCACAGCAAGACGGGCAGCCGGCGTTCAAGCTCTCGCTCAACGATTTCATCATCAGGGCCTGGGCCGTGGCGCTGCAACGCGTTCCGGCCGCCAATGCCGTGTGGGCGGAAGACCGTATCCTGCGCTTCAAGAACTCCGATATCGGCGTGGCGGTGGCGCTCGATGGCGGACTGATCACGCCGGTGATCCGCAACGCCGAGGCGAAATCGCTCACCGTGATCTCGGCCGAGGTGCGCGATCTCGCCGAGCGCGCGCGCGCCAAGAAGTTGATGCCGAACGAATACCAGGGTGGCGCCAGCGCCATATCCAATCTCGGCATGTACGGCGTGCGCGAGTTCTCCGCCATCATCAATCCGCCGCACGCCACCATCCTGGCGGTGGGCTCAACGCGCCGCGCGCCCGTTGAAACTGAAGACGGAGGTGTGAAGTTCATCAGCCAGATGACGGTCACATTGTCCTGCGACCATCGCGTTGTGGACGGGGCGCTCAGCGCCGAACTCATGAAGGCGTTCAAGATGCTAATCGAAAACCCGGTCGCCGCTTTGGTGTGAGGAGTAACAGATGGCTGGCGAAAAGCCGAATGTCTTGCTGATCGGCCAAAAAAAGCCGGTCATCGTCGGCGGGCTGGAGCCGGTGGTCACGCTGCACAAGCTGATCGACGCGACCGATAAGGAGGCGTTTCTCAAGTCCGTCGCTGACAAGATCCGCGCGATCGCCGTCGCCTATACCAACGAACGCATCAGCCCGGAATTCATGCAACGGTTTCCCAAGCTTGAGCTGATTTCGAGCTTTGGAGTGGGCTACGATCACATCGATGCTAAGTGGGCGGGCGCGCATGGCATGGTCGTCACCAACACGCCTGAAGTGCTCGATGAGGAAGTCGCCGACACCGCGCTCGGGCTGCTGCTATGCACCGTGCGCGAATTTCCTCAAGCCGAGCGCTATCTGCGCGCCGGCAAGTGGCTCGAGAAGCAATACCCGCTCACCAAGGCCACGCTGCGAAACCGCACCGTCGGCATGGTTGGCATGGGCCGCATCGGTAGGGCGATTGCGCGCCGGTTGGAGGCCTTCGCCGTGCCGGTCGTCTATCACAGCCGCAACAAACAGCCGGGCGTCAGCTATAAGTACTATCCTAAGCTTCTCGACATGGCGCGCGACGTCGACACGCTTTTGGTGATCGTGCCGGGTGGGGCGGCGACGGCGAACATGATCAACGCTGAAGTGCTCAAGGCACTCGGACCGAACGGCATCTTCATCAACATGGCGCGCGGCTCGGTGGTGGATGAGGCCGCGCTGATCGAGGCATTGAAAAACCGCACCATCTTTTCTGCGGGCCTCGACGTGTTCGCCAAGGAGCCGCACGTTCCCAGGGAATTGCTCGAGATGGAGCACGTCGTGCTGTTTCCGCATCTTGGCTCCTCGACCGAGGTGACGCGCGCGGCCATGGATCAGCTGGTGGTCGACAACGTCTTGGCCTGGGTGGCCGGCAAGCCGCCCTTAAATCCAGTGCCGGAAACACCCTATCCG
>Ga0207766_1000062_pt1 | contig 20077 bp, 17 predicted proteins | sample LuqExpMetageno68_FD_187825 | JGI IMG/M metagenome (GOLD analysis project Ga0207766, IMG submission 187825) | Tropical forest soil microbial communities from Luquillo Experimental Forest, Puerto Rico - Sample 68 (SPAdes) | ecosystem: Environmental > Terrestrial > Soil > Tropical forest ...
TCCCTCCCCCGCTTGCGGGGGGAGGGTTGGGGTGGGGGCATGTTGAGCAAATTGCCCCTCCCGCAAGCAGCCTACTCGGCCGCACCGCCGTGCGCCGCCTGCGGCTCGGCTTGCGCCTCGCGGTCGGCCTTCTGTTTCGCCTCGAGGTCCTCGCCGGTCTGCTGATCGACCGCCTTCATCGACAGGCGCACCTTGCCGCGCTCGTCCATGCCGAGGAGCTTCACCTTCACCTTGTCGCCTTCCTTGACGACGTCGGAGGTCTTCTGCACTCGTTGCGGCGCGAGCTGGCTGATGTGCACGAGCCCGTCGCGCGAGCCGAAGAAGTTCACGAAGGCGCCGAAGTCCATCACCTTCACGACCGTGCCTTCGTAGATGTGGCCGACCTCCGGATCGGACGCGATCGACTTGATCCAGTTGATCGCCGCCTTGATCGAGTCGCCGTTCGCCGACGCGACCTTCACCGAACCGTCGTCCTCGATGTTGATCTTGGCGCCGGTCTTCTCGACGATCTCGCGGATCACCTTGCCACCGGTGCCGATCACTTCGCGGATCTTGTCGGTCGGGATCTTGAACATCTCGATGCGCGGCGCGTGCTCGCCGAGTTCGGCGCGCGCGGCGGTCAAGGCCTTCGCCATCTCGCCGAGGATGTGCATGCGGCCGTCCTTCGCCTGCGCGAGCGCGACCTTCATGATCTCTTCGGTGATGCCGGCGATCTTGATGTCCATCTGCAGCGACGTGATGCCGTGATCGGTACCCGCCACCTTGAAGTCCATGTCGCCGAGATGGTCCTCGTCGCCGAGAATGTCGGACAGCACGGCAAAGCGCTTGTCCTCGAGGATGAGGCCCATCGCTATGCCCGCCGTCGCACGCTTCAGCGGCACGCCTGCATCCATCAGCGCGAGCGAGGAGCCGCAAACCGTCGCCATCGACGACGAGCCGTTCGACTCGGTGATCTCCGACACGACGCGGATCGTGTAGGGGAACTCTTCCTTGCTGGGCAGCACGGGATGGATAGCGCGCCAGGCCAGCTTGCCATGGCCGATCTCGCGGCGCTTGGTGCCGCCGAGACGGCCGGTTTCACCTACCGAATACGGCGGGAAGTTGTAGTGCAGCAGGAACGATTCCTTGTAGGTGCCCTGCAAGGCGTCGATCCACTGCTCGTCCTCGCCGGTGCCGAGCGTGGTGACGACCATCGCCTGCGTCTCGCCGCGCGTGAACAGCGCCGAGCCGTGGGTACGTGGCAGCACGCCGACTTGCGCCAGGATCGGACGCACGGTCTTGAGGTCGCGGCCGTCAATGCGCTTGCTAGTGTCAAGAATATTCCAGCGAACGATCTTGGCCTCGAGCTCCTTGAACACGCCCGCGACGCGGGTCTTGTCATAAGCCGACTCGGCGGCGCCTTCCGGGAAGAAGTGCGCGATCACCTTTTCCTTCACTTCGCCGACCGCCTTGTAGCGTTCCTGCTTGACCGGGATCGAGTAGGCGGCGCGCAGGTCCTTCTCGGCGAGGCCGAGGATTTCCTTTTCCAGCGCAGCGTTGTCGGGCAGCGTTAGCTCGCGCGGTTCCTTGGCGGCCTTCTCGGCGAGCTTGATGATCGCGTCGATGACCGGCTGGAAATGGCGGTGGCCGAACATGACCGCGCCGAGCATGATGTCTTCGGACAACTCTTTCGCTTCCGATTCCACCATCAGCACCGCGTCATTGGTGCCGGCGACGACGAGGTCGAGGTGGCTCTCGACCATTTCGTCGAGCTGCGGGTTGAGTACGTATTCGCCGTTGATGAAGCCGACGCGGGCGGCGCCGATCGGGCCCATGAACGGTGCGCCGGACAGCGTCAGCGCCGCCGAGGAAGCGACCATCGCTAGAATGTCCGGGTCGTTTTCGAGATCGTGCGACAGCGTGGTGACGATCACCTGCGTCTCGCAGCGCCAGCCGTCCGCGAACAGCGGACGCACCGGGCGGTCAATCAGGCGGGAAACCAGCGTTTCCTTTTCGGTCGGGCGGCCCTCGCGCTTGAAGTAGCCTCCGGGAATGCGCCCGGCCGCGTAGAATTTCTCTTGGTAGTCGACCGTCAGCGGCAGGAAGTCCACGCCTTCGCGCGGCTGCTTGGCGGCAACCACGGTCGCGAGCACGGTCGTCTCACCGTAAGTAGCGAGGACGGCGCCGTCGGCCTGACGCGCAATACGCCCGGTCTCGAGGGTAAGCTTGCGCCCGCCCCAGTCGAGTTCAACGCGATGGATATCGAACATTCTGATTTTCTCTCATGGTTTCGGGCAACGTCCGACAGCCATGAGCAAGACGGCGAGAGGCTGCGCGGGCGGCGCTTTGTAGCGACCTGCAACAGCGTCCGGCGATCCTGCCATGGCGATCGTAACCTTGCCTGGCGCAGAAGCCGGCCCCATGCCGAGCTTCTGCCAATGTCCGGCGGCCATACGCCGCCGGAGAAATGCGAAGCAAAAGGCTTCGCTTCGAAAACGCGCGAGCGCGATCACGTCCCGCGCGGCAGTCAAGAATTAGCGGCGGATGCCGAGCTTCTCGATCAGCGACTTGTAGCTCGACTCGTTCGTGCGCCGCAGATAGTCCAGCAATTGACGGCGATGGCTGACGAGCTTCAGAAGGCCGCGCCGGGAATGGTTGTCCTTCGCGTGCGACTTGAAGTGCCCGGTCAGATTGTTGATGCGTTCGGAGAGGATCGCCACCTGAACTTCCGGCGACCCCGTGTCGCCCGACTTCTTGGCGAATTCTTTAATCACTTCAGCCTTGCGGCTGGCGGTAATCGACATCGGTCGTCCTTTCGTTTCGCTTTAAGCGATTGTCTGCGGCCGTGCTCGTCCGACGAGTCCGGCCAAGTTGAACACGCGCTTGGGGACGATTTCGCCACGGTCGAGTTCGGCAAGAGCGAGCAACTGGCCCGCGACTGTGACCGAGATCGTACCGGTAAAATTCGGAGCGTCCCGTCCGCGCAACAAGACGGCTTGGCCTCTTGAGAGCCTCGCCGCATCCGCCCGGCTGACGGCCAGCGCCGGGATGTCGTCCAGCGCGGTCTCGACGGGCATGAGCGCGTCGGCGAGGCTGCCCTCGCCAGCCGCGGCTCTATGGCACAGGTTTTCTAGGTTTTCCAGCAAAACCATGCTCTCAGAAGCGAAGGGGCCTACAGCGGTACGGCGCAGAGCGCTCACATGCCCGAAGCAGCCGAGCGTCCGGCCCATGTCGCGGGCCAGCGATCGCACGTAAGTGCCTTTGCCACATTCGGCTTCCAGCACGGTGTGATCCGCATCCGGAACTTCGACCAGATCGAGGCGGGTGATTTCAACTGGCCGCGGCTGTAATTCAACCACCTCGCCGTCCCGAGCGAGGTCGTAAGCCCGCTCGCCCTCGATTTTGATGGCGGAATAGCGCGGGGGAACCTGGCTGATCAGACCGGTGAAGCGAGGCAGAACGGCTTGTATGGCCTCGATGGAGGGCCGATCGAGGCTCTCCGCCACGACGCGGCCCTCGGCATCGTCCGTGTCGCGCTCCTCGCCCCATCGCACCGTGAAGCGATAGAGCTTGCGCCCGTCCATGACGAAGGGGACGGTCTTGGTCGCCTCGCCCATCGCGATCGGCAGCGCGCCGGAGGCGAGCGGATCGAGCGTACCCGCATGCCCGCATCGCTTGGCTGAGAACAGACGCTTGATCACGCTAACCGCGTGCGTCGATGTCATGCCCACCGGCTTGTCGAGCACAACCCAGCCATGAACGTCGCGCTTGTCGCGTTTGCGCTGCTGCTTGCGGTCACGCCGACCCCTTGCTTCGGGCGCAGGCGCATTCACCGCCTCGTCAGCGTGAGGCCGAGTGAGAGCGTGCAACTCGTCGTCCGTCATTCCTCGTCCTCATGTTTCAGATCGCGCGCGATTTCTGGCGAGCGCAGCAATTTGTCGATGCGCTCGGCTTCGGCGAAGCGGTCGTCCATGCGAAAGCGGATGTCGGGCGCGAATTTCAGATTGATCCGGTGCGCGATTTCGGCGCGCAAAAATTTCTTGTGCTTCTCGAACGCGGCGACGACCTCTGACGCATCGCGCCCGCCCATCGGCATCACGTAGATGGTAGCGAGCTTCAGATCCGGGCTCATGCGCACTTCCGGCACGGTGATGAGATGGCCCTCGATCACCGGATCATGCACCTCGCCGCGGGTCAGCATGTCGGCGATCGCGTGCCGCACGAGTTCGCCGACGCGCAGTTGCCGCTGCGAGCCACCGGGCCCCTGGTCGCGATGGTGTTTGTGTTTGGTCATCAACTCAAAGCCTTCAATTCGCCATGGCCGGGCTTGTCCCGGCCATCCACGTCTTGCTTCCTTCTCAGCGAAGGAAGGCGTGGATACCCGACACAAGGTCGGGCATGACGGTGGAAAGGGCAGAGCGACTACAAAACCTACGCTGTGAGACTTGGACTCACAGCGAGCGTTGAATCGTCTCCACCCGGTAGCATTCGATCACGTCACCTTGCCGCATGTCCTGGTAGTTCTCGAAGGCCATGCCGCATTCCATGCCGGCGTTCACTTCCTTGACGTCGTCCTTGAAGCGCTTGAGCTGCGACAGCTTGCCTTCGTGAACGACGACGTTGTCGCGGATCAAGCGCACATTCGCGCCACGCTCGACCGAGCCGTCGGTGACGCGGCAACCGGCCACGTTGCCGACCTTGGACACCTTGAAGACTTCCAGGATCTGCGCATTGCCGAGCATGGTCTCGCGCAAAGTCGGCGCGAGCAGGCCCGACATCGCTTTCTTCACGTCATCCACGAGATCGTAGATGATGTTGTAGTAGCGAATTTCGATGCCGGCGCGTTCCGCAGCTTCGCGCGCTTCCTTGTTGGCGCGCACGTTGAAGGCGATGATCGGCACGCCGGACGCTTCCGCCAGCGTGACGTCCGACTCCGAGATGCCGCCGACGCCGCCGTGGAGCACGCGCGCGGCGACCTCGTCGGTGCCGAGCTTGTCGAGCGCGCCAATGATCGCTTCCAGCGAGCCCTGCACGTCCGCCTTGACCACCAGCGGGAATTCCTTGCGGCCGGCCGATTTCGCCTGCGCCATCATCTGCTCGAGCGAGCCGCGCATGCCGGAGGCACGCGCCGCCATCTTCTCGCGCTTCTGGTGCTGGCGATAATCGGTGATCTCGCGCGCACGCGCCTCGTTGGCGACGACGGCGAGACGATCGCCCGCGTCCGGCGTGCCGGAGAAGCCGAGCACCTCGACCGGGGTCGACGGTCCCGCCACCTGCACTGCATCGCCGGAATCGGACACGAGAGCGCGCACGCGGCCCCATTCCGCGCCGGCAACGACGATGTCGCCGGGATGCAGCGTACCGCGCTGGACGAGAACGGTCGCGACCGGACCGCGGCCGCGGTCGAGCTTCGCCTCGATCACGGTGCCTTCCGCTTCGCGAGTCGGATTGGCCTTCAGGTCCAGAATTTCGGACTGCAGCAGCACCATTTCGAGCAGCTTGTCGATGTTGAGCTTCTCCTTGGCGGAGACCTCAACGTCGACGACGTCACCGCCCAGCGATTCAACCTGGATCTCGTGCTGCAACAGATCGGTGCGCACGCGGGTCGGATTGGCGTCGGCCTTATCGATCTTGTTGATCGCAACGATGATCGGGACCTTCGCCGCTTTGGCGTGATTGATGGCTTCGACCGTCTGCGGCATCACGCCGTCGTCGGCCGCGACAACCAGGATCACGATGTCGGTCACCTTCGCGCCGCGCGCACGCATCGCCGTGAAAGCGGCGTGACCAGGCGTGTCGATGAAGGTGATCTTACCGCCCGATGGCGCCGCAACCTGATACGCGCCGATGTGCTGGGTGATGCCGCCGGCCTCGCCCGCCGCGACTTCCGCCGACCGGATCGCGTCGAGCAGCGACGTCTTGCCGTGGTCAACGTGACCCATCACGGTGACGACTGGCGCGCGCGGCGCCAAGGTCTCCGGCGGATCGGGCGTATCGAACAGGCCCTCTTCCACGTCCGATTCCGACACGCGGCGGACCGTATGGCCCAATTCTTCCGCGATCAGTTGCGCGGTGTCGGCATCGATTACATCGTTGATGGTCGCCATCTGCCCCTGCTTCATCAGCAGCCGGATGACGTCGACGGCACGCTCGGTCATGCGGTTGGCAAGTTCTTGAATTGTGATCGCGTCCGGGATCGTCACCTCGCGGACGAGCTTCTCTTTCGGCTCGTTGGAGATGTGACCTTTCAGACGCTGTGTACGGCGGCGGAACGCGGCGACCGAACGTTCGCGCACATCGTCCGCGTTCATCGCGTTGATGACGGTGAGACGGCCTCGCTGTTTCTCGGCACCGACCTTGGGAGCGGGCCGTGGCGCAACGGCCGGACGGGTGAGGCCGCCGCTGCGGCGGGCACGCGCGGGCGCTTCCTCCTCTTCCGCTTCGACAGTTAACTTCTTTGCCGGAGTTCCGACGCGCTTGCTCTCGACGGTCGTGCCGTCCCCGAGCCGCTTCTTCGCAACCTCGTCGGCTTTGCGCTTGGTTTCTTCGTCGTGCTTGCGGCGCGACTCCTCGTCGCGCTTGCGCGCATCCGCAGCCTCGCGCTCGACCTTGTCCTTCGCCTCCTGCACCGCACGGCGCTTCGAATCTTCCTCAGCGACGCGGCGCTCTTCCGCCTCGCGCACCCGCGAGTCGGCCAGCGCATGCGCGCGCGCGGCGCGCTCCTCCTCGGTCAGCGTGCGCAGCACGACCCCCGACGGCTTAGGCGCTTCCGCCGCAGGCGTACGCGCGGCCGGAACCGCTGCGGGTCCGCGTCCGCCGGGCGCCGCTGCGTGGCGCTTCACCTCCACGACTGGCTCGGGCTTCGCCTCGCCTGGCGTGGGGATGCGCCGCTTCACCTTCTCGACGACGACCTGCTTGCTGCGGCCATGGCTGAAGCTCTGCCGCACCACGCCCGTTTCCGATCGCGGCTTGAGGGTGAGCTTGCCGCCGCCCACGCTCAGTTTCTTCTCGCCGGGTGTCTTTATGTCAGTCATTCCGTACTTTCGTCGTTATGCGCCGGGTGTGGCGGCGCAGTTCCGCGACCTCGATTCGAGGCGAATTGTTTGTCCGGTAGCGCGCGAGACGTGCGGCGCGAGCGAGGAAAGTCTCGCTCCCGGGCCCGGCAAGCAGCGCAGCGTGTACCACATTTGGGCGGTCCAGTGCCAAATCCAATTGGGCACCCGAAAAATGCTCGATAACGACCGCCCGGCCGCCATCCGTCGGCGAAAGCTTGCGTTTTCCGTCCGGGGCCGCCTCGTTCGCGTGAATGACGGCCAGAACGTCGCTTTTTTCGAGCGCGGCTTCGACTTTCGCGAACCCCGCAGCAACCAGCCCAGCTTTCGCCGCGATCGCCAATGCATCGAGCGCGGAACGCTCCAGCAGACGATCCACGAGGTCGGCGAGATCGGCTGCAGCCCGGACGTCGCGTTTGAAGCCGCGGGCGAACACGTTGCGTTTGACCGCCTGTTCAATCGACCCGCGCGTGCCGGTGATCCAAAGCCCCCGGCCCGGCAGCTTCCGTTTGACGTCCGGCACCACCGCGCCATCCGGACCGATCACAAACCGGATCAGCTCGGAGACGGGCCTGACCTCACGCGTGAGCGCGCAGGTGCGCTCGGTCCCCGGGGCAACAGATGCCGCCCCGCGGTCGAGCTCCATATCCTGCGCGACTGCCAGCATCAGTGCGTTACGCCTCCGCCGGAGCCTGCTCGGCTTCTTCCGCCAGCGGCGGATTGAGCTCGGCCTCGGTGATCCAGCCCGCCTTCACGCGCGCCTGCATGATCATCGCCTCGGCGTCCTCGCGGGAGAGATCAAGGCCCTCCAGAAAGCCGGACATATGCTTGGCCTCGCCGTCCTTGCGCTCGGTCCATCCGACAAGATCGTCCGTCGCGCAGCCGGCTAGATCCTCGACCGTCTTCACGTCGTTTTCGCCGAACGCGACCAGCATCTTGGTGGTGACGCCCGGAACCTCCTTCAGCGCGTCCTCGACCCCGAGCTCCTTGCGGCGCACATCGAGCTCAGCTTCCTGCTGCTCGAGATATTCGCGCGCGCGCTGCTGCAGCTCCTGCGCGGTTTCGAGATCAAATCCCTCGATGCCGGCGATTTCCTTCTCGTCGACGAGCGCGAGTTCTTCGATCGAGCCGAACCCTTCTGAGGCGAGCAACTGGCCAACCACTTCGTCGAGATTGAGCGCGTTGACGAACACCGTCGTACGCGTCTCGAACTCCTGCTGACGGCGCTCTGACTCTTCCTGCTCGGTGAGAATGTCGATGTCCCAGCCGGTCAACTGCGAGGCGAGCCGCACGTTCTGGCCGCGCCGCCCGATCGCAAGCGAAAGCTGCTGATCCGGCACCACGACCTCGATGCGCTCCTTGTCCTCGTCGAGCACCACTTTACTTACTTCAGCCGGCGCCAGCGCATTCACCACGAAGGTGGCAATGTCCGGCGACCACGGAATGATGTCGATCTTCTCGCCCTGCAGTTCGTTCACCACCGCCTGCACGCGCGAGCCGCGCATGCCGACGCAGGCGCCGACTGGGTCGACGGAAGAATCGCGCGAGATCACCGCGATCTTGGCGCGCGAGCCCGGATCGCGCGCAACCGCCTTCACCTCGACGATGCCGTCGTAGATTTCAGGAACTTCCTGCGCAAACAGCTTGGCGGTGAATTGCGGATGCGTGCGCGACAGGAAAATCTGCGGCCCGCGCGGCTCGCGGCGCACGTCGTAGATATAGGCGCGGATGCGATCACCGTTGCGGAAGACTTCGCGCGGCAACAATTCGTCGCGGCGCACGATCGCTTCGCCGCGGCCGAGATCGACGACGACATTGCCGTATTCGACGCGCTTGACGATGCCGTTGACGATGTCGCCGATGCGATCCTTGTATTCGAGATACTGCCGGTCACGTTCGGCTTCGCGCACCTTCTGCACGATCACCTGCTTCGCCGACTGCGCGGCGATGCGGCCGTATTCCAGCGGCGGCAGCGGATCGGCGATCGTGTCGCCGACCTGCGCGGCCGGATGGCGCTTGCGCGCGTCGTCGACCGTAATCTGGTTCGAGGGGTTTTCGACGTTGTCGACCACCAGCATGTGGCGGGTCAGCCGCAGATCGCCGGTCTTCGGCTCGATCTCGGCATGCACGTCGGTTTCCGCACCATAGCGGGAGCGCGCCGCTTTCGCGATGGCGTCTTCCATCGCGGCAATGACGATGCCCCGGTCGATGGCCTTTTCCCGCGCGACCGCGTCGGCGATCTGCAGCAGTTCCAGCCGATTGGCGCTGACAGCCATGATCCTCAGTCTCCTTGTTTCGCTCTGCCGGCATGGCCGGACTTGAGTCGTCGATGTCGTTCTTCCCGCTTGGCCGCGCGCGCTTCGCGCTTGGCCGCCTTCTCGCGCCGCAATGCTTCGGTCACCAATTCGTCGGTGAGGACGAGCTTGGCTTCGCCCATGTCCTCGATCGGCAGAAGCACGGTCGCGTCTTCGCCTTCGGTATCGTCGCGCATCACGCGCGCCGCTTCGCCTTCGGTGCCGGCAAGCGTGCCCTTGAAACGCCTCCGCCCATCCACCGGCATGCTCATCTCGATGCGAACGAGATGGCCGGCATAGCGGTCGAAATCCGATTTGCGCACCAGCGGCCGGTCGATGCCCGGCGAGGAAATCTCCAGCCGATAGGCGCGGTCGATCGGATCGGCGACGTCGAGTACCGGCGAAAGCGCGCGCGAGACCGCCTCGCAGCCCTCGACGCTCATGCTGCCGTCCGGCCGTTCGGCCATGATCTGCACCGTGCAGCCTTCCGAGCCCGAGACGCGCACGCGCACGAGCCTGAAACCAAGCTGATGCAGCACCGGTTCGACGATCGCGGCGACGCGCGCCGGAAGCCCCGGCTCGACGATCAGCCGCGGCTCGTCCTGTGCTGACGCGGCCGGAGCCGCCTGTACCTCGCCCTGCGTCATCCTAAACAAAAAAGAGCGGGCCCCCGGGGACCCACTCTCAAAACCCGTTCGGTTATGAGGGTGTATTTACGCCCCGGAATATAGCGATTTTTCACGTTGTGGCAAGGGCGCTGTGCCCCGCCAAGGCTAACGCTTCCTTCAGAAAGCGCCGCTAAACAGAAGAAGACTGTCGGAATTGCGGATTCCGCCTGCGTTTGTGAGTAGTTCATGGCTGCACCCGCGTCGCTTCTTCCGGAACTCGAAGAGGTCGTCCAGCACGGCTCGGCGGAAAAGCGGGCCGAGACGCTTCGCCGCATTACGACTTTGTTCCTCGACGGCGCTCCGGCCTACACAGAGCGGTATGTGGCCTTGTTCGACGACGTAATCGGCTATCTGATCGCCGAGGTCGAACAGAAGGAGTTGGCGGAGCTCTCGCGTCGGCTTGCTGCGGCTCCTAACGCGCCCGCCGGGGTCGTCACCAAACTCGCGAACAACGACGATATTGAGATCTGCGGCCCGGTACTCGAGCAAGCGAACATTGCCGAGCCGGAACTCATCCGCATCGCCCTGAGCAAGGGCCAGCAGCATCTGCTCGCGATGTCCGCCCGGCCCGCGGTGAGCGAGGCGCTCGCCGACGTGATCGTCGCACGTGGCGACCGCAACGTCGCGCGCTCAATCGCCACGAATTGCGCCGCGCGTTTATCTGAAAATGCTTTCACGACCTTGGTGAAACGCGCCGAGCAGGACAGCGTACTGGCCGAACGCGTCGGTACGCGCACCGACATTCCACCGGGGCTCTTTCAAGAGTTGCTGATGAAGGCGAGCGAGGTAGTACGGAAGCGGCTGCTTGCGACGGCAAAGCCCAAGACGCAGGCGGAGATCCGCAGAATCCTCGCCAAGGTGACGCACGAGGTCGACGCGAAGGCAGCGCCGCGCAGCTACGCCGCGGCCTTGGCAGCCGTGCGCGAGATGCATCGCGCGCGCAAACTAACGGAAGCCGACGTGGTCGCCTTTGCGAACTCCGGCAAATACGAAGAGACAATCGCGTCGCTGGCGACGCTCTGCTCGGTGCCTGTCGAAGTGGTCGACCGCCTGATGAGCGGCGAGCGCGCAGACCCTGTGCTGATTCTTGCGCGCACTGCAGGCTTCGGCTGGCCGACCGCGCGCGCCGTCATTTGCTCGCGTCCCGGGGCGAAGCCGTCCAGCCAGACGCTGGACGACGCGTTCGAGAATTTTGAGCGCCTCACGCCGGCCACGGCACAGCGCGTCGTGCGCTTCTGGCACGCGCGCCGAGGCACTGGCGAGTAATTACACTCTGCGGAATATGAAATAGGCGGGCACGCGACCCTCGCGCTTGGCTTTGGCTTCATAACGCGTTTCGGAATAGCCCGCCCACGGCTTGCGCCAATCGTCCGCCCGTTGCGCGGTCCAGATAAAATCTGGCGAGCGAAGTACGCGCATCAGCGCATAGTCGGCGTAGTCGGGAATATCTGTCGCGAAGCGCAATTCGCCGCCTACCTGCAAAATACGCGCGAGCCGCGTCAACATCTCGTCCTGAATGAAGCGGCGCTTCCGGTGCCGGCGTTTCGGCCACGGATCGGGATACAAAAGATCGATGCGCGAAAGCGAAGTGGCCGGAAGCCGATCGATCAATTCGCTCGCGTCACCGAAATGCAGTCGCACATTGGCAAGCTTGTGCGTCTCGATCCCGGCCAGCGCCTTCGCGATCGCGTTGACGAAAGCATCGGCGCCAATGAAGCCCGTACCCCGTTCAGCGACAGCCTGCGCAAGCAGATGCTCGGCGCCGCCGAATCCAACTTCGAGCCGGACTTGCGTAACCGTGGTCGAAAAAAGCGATGTGAGGTCCGGCGGCGCAGACTTACTGAGATCGAGCAAGACGCGCGGCAGAAGCGAATCGAACAAGGCTGCCTGGCGTGGTTTCAGCGCGTGGCCTTTGCGCCGGCCGAAGAAGGCACGCGAGGCGTTGTTTATGTTTCGCTCAGTATCCATACGTCATCGCCCGCGCAGGCGGGCGATCCAGCAATTCCTACACGGGCCGCATGCCCCGCTTTCGTGGGGCATGACAGCACACAATGGAGGGAAAGCTTAGCCCTACTGCACCGCCCTCTTGATCGCGTCGGCGAGATCCGTGCGTTCCCAGGAGAAGCCGCCATCCGCCTCCGGCGCACGCCCGAAATGCCCGTAGGCGGCAGTGCGGCGATAGATCGGCCGGTTGAGCTGCAGCTTGCGCCGGATGTTGGTTGGCGTCAGCCGGAACAACTCGGGCAGCACATTCTCGAGTTTCGTCTCCGGCACCTTGCCGGTGCCATGGGTATCGACCAGCAGCGACATCGGATCGGCGACGCCGATGGCATAGGCGATCTGGATCGTGCAGCGCTCGGCAATGCCGGCCGCGACGACGTTCTTCGCGAGATAGCGCGCGGCATAGGCAGCCGAACGGTCGACCTTGGTCGGGTCCTTGCCGGAGAACGCGCCGCCGCCGTGCGGAGCATAGCCGCCGTACGTGTCGACGATGATCTTGCGTCCCGTGAGACCGCAGTCGCCGTCCGGACCGCCAATGACGAAGTTCCCCGTCGGATTGACCAGGAAATCTGCCGCGTTCTTCGGCATCCAGCCTTCCGGCAACGCCGATTCAACAGCGTCGGCGATCATCTCCTTGATCAGGCCGGGCGTGTATTTGTTGCCGTTGCGGCTTTCCGCATTGTGCTGCGTTGAAACGACGACCTTGGTGCAGCCGACCGGCTTGCGGCCAACATAGCGCACGGTCACTTGGCTTTTGGCATCGGGCTGGAGGTCGGCAAGCTGGCCGGAGCGGCGCTTTTCCGAGAGGACTTTCAGAATTTTGTGCGCGAAATAAATCGGGGCAGGCATGAACGAGTTCTTCTCGTAGACCTCGCTCTCGGTGCTGGCGAAGCCGAACATCATGCCTTGGTCGCCGGCGCCTTCCTCCTCGCCCTTCTCGTGCTTCTTGGCGTCGACCCCCATCGCGATGTCCGGCGACTGGCCGTGCAGCAGCACCTCGATATCGGCGCCGTAGTAGGAGAAGCCGTCCTGGTCGTAACCGATGTCACGAACCACATCGCGCGCAATCTTGCTTATCAGTTCCCGATCGACGACGACTTTTTCGCCATGCTTGCGGAACAAGGGCGCCTGGCCGCGGCCTTCGCCGGCGATGACTATTTTGTTGGTGGTCGTTAGGGTTTCGCAGCCGAGACGCGTGTTCACCTTGCTGTCGTCGGCGATGCCGAGCTTGATGTCGTTTTCGAGAAACGCATCGAGCACCGCGTCGGAGATCTGGTCGCAGACCTTGTCCGGATGACCCTCGGACACCGATTCGCTTGTGAACTGGAAATCGCTGTGAGCCACTGCCAAAACTCCTCCCCTGACGCGGTTTTAGCCGCGGTAGAAGGAGGTGCTTGTTGCAGTGAAAGCAAGGCAGGTCAAGACGTGGGCAAAGTGGGGTATTTTGCCCACACAGAGATCATTCCTCGCTGGCGATCTGCTCGACCAGTTCGACAATTCGGCGGCGCAGCTTGCTGCTCTTGATACGCATGAATGACTTGGTCAGCGAGAGCCCGTCCGAGGTGGCGAGGAAATCGGAGACATAGGCGGGCGAAGGAGCCTCGTTCATACCGCCGCCGTGAGAGGCGCCCGTTGCGCCGGTCGGAGCGCCCTCGAAAAAGAATGAGACCGGAACTTGCAGGATATGCGCGATCTGCTGCAACCGGCTGGCGCCAATCCGGTTCGTGCCTTTTTCGTATTTCTGCACCTGCTGGAAGGTCAGACCGAGAGCGTCCCCAAGCTTCTCCTGGCTCATGCCCAACATCATCCGCCGCATGCGGACACGCGACCCGACGTGCTTGTCGATGGGGTTGGGCACCTTCTTCGCCATAACTTTCTCCTACGAGGCCATTGCCTGATCCCACCGTCGGCCTCAAGAGCGCAATCGACGAAATCCACGGATGGCTTAAGCCGGAGCAGCGATTTATCGCCGACTACTCAACGGCTTTGTCCAAATCATAAGTCTGATATGACGGCAGTTGCAAACAAAATTATTTGTATACGCAACAACTTGCGCTCGTTTATTTACATAAGAACGCGCCGTCTGACTAGAAGAACAGCGCTCGCCAGCAAAATCAATATGAATGCGGCGTTACCGTAGTCGGCAGATACTGTTGGCGGCAAAGCTTGCGGAAGGCTCGCATCGAGCACGCCTTCACTGCCGAGTGGCAGCGACTTGATGATGCGTCCGACCGGATCGACCACCGCTGAGATACCGGTATTCGCGACACGCACCAGCGGCAGACCTTCCGCAATCGCGAGGACGCGTGCCTGCTGGAAGTGCTGGTAAGGCCCGGAACTGATTCCGAACCAGCCGTCATTTGTCACATTCACGATCCATCCGGGCCGCTCGCCTGCGGGCATCGCCTCTTCTGCGAAGATTGCCTCATAGCAGATCAACGGGAGCACGTTGGGCGCACCGGCGACCTGCAGCAACCGGCGCCGATCGCCAGCCGAAAATCCACCGACCTGTTTCGTAAGCGAAACGAGCCCGATTTTTTCCATCAGCGGTTCGAACGGCAGGTATTCCCCGAACGGTACTAGATGCACCTTGTCGTAGATGCCGCCGATCGAGCCGTCGCTGTCGATGACATAGATTGAATTGTAGGCGCCCGTAACTTGCGAGCCGGTTTCGATCGCGCGGACGGCACCAGTGATCAACTTCGTGTCCGGCTTCACCAACTGCGCCATCTGCGCCAACACTTCCGGCTCGCGCGTCAGGATGAACGGGAAGGCCGACTCGGGCCAAATCAGATGGGTGATGCCGTCGAGGCCATCCTTGCCCGGGCCCGTCGCGGCGGTGGACAGGCGCAGGTAGCGCTCCATCACCTCGTCCTTGGCCGCGTAATTGAATTTCTGATCCTGTTGCAGGTTGGGCTGCATCAGGCGCAGCTTTACGTCTTTCACGAACTGCGTCGGATGCGCCGACAATCGCACCGCGCCATACCCAGCCATCGCCGTGAGCACCATCAGCGCGAGCACGGGCGCGCGCCACGGCGCCGGCGTATCCGCCTTGTCGTCCGCGAGAACCGCAGGACTGGCGGCAATAGCAACCGTCAGAAACGTCATGCCCCAGATGCCGATGAGTGAGACACTCTGCGCCAGCGCAAGCGGCTCGGTCAGCGCATAGCCGAAGGTGTTCCAGGGAAAACCGGTGAGCAGATGGCCACGCAGCCATTCTGCAATGGTGAGCGCAATCGCGAGCGCCAGGATGCGCAACGGACCACGGACCCACAGCAACCGAGCAAGCGCAAGCCCCAATCCGGTGAACAGTGCGAGATAGGCCGGCAGCCCCGCGACCGCGAAGGGCAACAGCCACGCGAACGTCTTCGCATCCACCAGGAAGGCGTAACCGATCCAATACAATCCGCAGACGAAATATCCGAACCCGAAGCACCAGCCGGCCAAAGCCGCGCTCAAGGTGCCGCCCCAGCGGCCCACGGCCGACCCGTCGATCAACCACACGAGCACCGGGAACGTAATAAACAGAACCGGCCATGCATTGACGGGCGCCATCGCTAACGCAGAGGCCGCGCCCGCGCCGAGCGCAATGGTGGCGCGCTGCCAGCCATAAGACAGCACCACCGCGTGCGCGGTGCGCACGAGGCTCAGCGGCGGAGTTTGCGTCGAGGCGATGCTCACGGACGCCGCGTCGGTTCGCCGGCGCTGCCCGGCGCTGCTTCGACGGCGCTGACGGGCGACGGCACGCCGTCCGTCTCGCTCCGGCGGCGTACGTCGCGCGCCCGCTCGCGCCTTTCTTTCAGCCGCACGATGCGCACGCGCTTGATCCGGCGCGGATCGGCATCGAGCACTTCAAATTCATACAGCCCTGGCCCCGGGATCAATTCACCGCGCAACGGCAGACGTCCGGCTCGGGTGACGATGTAGCCGCCGAGCGTATCGACTTCTTCGGCAGCGTCACCGAGATCGAGATCATGACCGACGATGCCGACAACATCTTCGAGCTTCGCCCGCGCATCGGCGATGTACGAACCATCCGGCTGATGCACGACATCGGGTGTATCGGCTTCGTCGTGTTCGTCGCTGATCTCGCCGACGATCTGTTCGACGACGTCCTCCATCGAACACAGTCCGTCGGTGCCGCCATACTCGTCGATGACGAGCGCGAGATGAATCCGCGACGCCTGCATGCGCGCGAGGAGGTCGATGGCGCGCATCGACGGAGGCACGAACAGGATTTCGCGAACGATCTTCGCGGTCGACAAGGGCGTCACGAGGTTGATCGCCTTCAAATCGAGATTGGCCGGCAGCGGACGCTTGCGCTTGGCATTCTTGTCGGGAGACACGAGCGCATGCGCAGTCATGTACGCGATGAGGTCGCGGATATGCGCCATACCGACCGGATCGTCGAGCGTGTCGTTGTAGACGACGAGCCGCGAATGGCCAGCGCGTTCGAATGTGCGGATCAGTTCGCCAAGCGGAATATCCTGCTGCACGGAAACGATATCCGCGCGCGGCACCATCACATCACCCACGCGCCTATTGCGCAGCGCGATGATGTTCTTGAGCATCCGGCTTTCTTCCGGCGAGAATTCGGATTCGCCGGGAGTCATCGCCTCGAGCATGTCGTTGAGCTCAGACCGCGTGCCGGGCTTGAAACGGAAGATCGCGCGGACAAGACGGCTGAACCAGCCCTCGCCTTCGCTACGCTTCTCGAGCGGCACGGGCAGGCGTCGCGCGTCGAAAGCCGCACCATCTCCGGAATTCGACATGTCGCTTTCAGCCATGGCCATCACGCAGGGTCCGTGGCTTCCGTGCGATACGGATCGGGGATGCGCAAGGTCAGCAAGATGTCGCGTTCGAGCGCTTCCATCGCTTCAGCTTCGGAGTCTGTATGGTGATCGTAGTCCATGAGGTGGAGATAGCCGTGCACGACGAGATGGGCGAGATGATGGAGGACCGATTTTCCCTCCGTATCTGCCTCACACGCCAAAGTTTCATAGGCGATCGCGATGTCGCCGAGGACCGGGGGCAGTCCAGGCGGCTGTTTGACCCCGGGAAAAGACAGAACATTGGTCGGCTTGTCGATCCCGCGCCAATCGCGATTGAGGGTGCGCACCGCCGCGTCATCCGTCAGCATAACGCTGACGTCCCCCTCCGCCGGAACACGCGCCGCGGCAGCAACGATCGCCTCGCGCACGCAAGTCTCGGCGCCCGGCTCGGCAGTCCAGAGCGGGGAAGCAATTTCGATCTCGACGGCGGGCGCTCTCATCAGCGCTCCCCGCGCGCCGGCCCTTCACGGTCGTAGGCCGCTACTATGCGGGCGACCAGTTCGTGGCGGATGACGTCCTGATGGCTGAACGCGACATGCGCCACGCCTTCAACGTCGGTCAGCAGCCGCACGGCTTCGGCTAGACCTGAGGCCTGCCCGTTTGGCAGGTCGACCTGGCTCGGATCGCCGGTGACGATCATGCGACTGTTCTCGCCGAGACGGGTCAAGAACATCTTCATCTGCATCGATGTCGTGTTCTGCGCCTCGTCGAGAATGACGGCGGCGTTCGAGAGCGTACGCCCGCGCATGAAGGCGAGCGGCGCAATTTCAATTTCGCCCGACTGCAAGGCACGCTCGACGATCCGCGCGTCGGCGAGATCGTAAAGTGCATCGTAGATCGGACGCAGATAGGGATCGACCTTCTCGCGCATGTCGCCGGGCAGGAAGCCGAGACGCTCGCCCGCTTCGACGGCGGGGCGAGACAGGATTATGCGGTCCACTTCCTTGCGTTCGAACATCTGCATCGCCTGCGCCACTGCGAGCCAGGTCTTGCCGGTGCCGGCGGGACCGGTGCCGAACACAAGTGAATGCCGCTTCAGCGCGCGGATATATGCATCCTGCGCCGCAGTGCGCGCGCGCACCGGACGCTTGCGCAAATTGATTTCTTCAAAGACGGGCTTGTCGACGCCCGGGTCGTAATCGAACAGCGAACCCTGAGCGATCGCCTGCCGGATCGCGCCTTCGACGTCGCCCTGCGTCAAATCGTGATTGCGCTTGGCCTGTTCGTAGAGACCTTGCAGAACCACGCGCGCCTGCTCGCAGGCCGCGCGCGAGCCCTCGATGGTGACATGATTGCCGCGCTGCTCGGCCATGACGCCGAGACGGCGCTCCACGAGTGCGAGGTTCTGGCCGTATTGGCCGAACAGAATGGAAGCCAGGCGATTGTCTTCGAAGGCAATCACGATTTGGGTCGTGGCCGTCTCCTCGGAGGCGGCGGCGGGCGGGATCACAGGATCCGGTGTGCGCAAGTTGTGGCTCTAAGCTCCTGCTGCGACTAGCGCGGGGGCATATGCCCGAACGGCCATCTCGCCGAACAGGCTGTTGCTCCCAATCTCGGTCACGGTCACCGGCACGACCTCCCCGATGAGAGAGGCCGGCGCCATGACCTGCACCGCCTGCAAATATGGGGATTTTCCGGTGAGTTGCCCAGAGAGCCGCCCGGGCTTTTCCAGAAGGACCTCTAGCCTTTTCCCCGCAAAAGACGCGTTGAACGCGCGCTGCTGGCGCGTGATCAGGGCCTGCAGCCGCTGCAGCCGATTGGATTTCTCCTCGTCAGGAATTTGAGCCTCCATCTCAGCCGCTGGTGTTCCGGGGCGCGGCGAGTAGGCGAAAGAAAACGCGCTCGCAAAGCCAACAGCTTCGATGAGATCGAGGGTTGCCTGGAAATCGGCCTCTGTCTCGCCCGGGAAGCCGACAATGAAGTCGGAGGAGAAGGCGAGGTCCGGGCGGGCAGCGCGCAAGCGGCGGACAATGTCGAGATACTGCTCCGCCGTGTGGCGACGGTTCATACCCTCGAGTATCCGATTGGAGCCCGACTGCACCGGCAGGTGCACATAGGGCATCAGTTCCGGCAACTCGGCGTGCGCCGCGATCAGGTCGTAGTCCATGTCACGCGGATGACTCGTCGTATAGCGGAGCCGGGCAATACCGGGCACCGCCGCCAATGCGCGCAGGAGCGCAGCCAGGCCGGCCTGCGCGCCGTCCGCTCCTAACCCATGATACGCATTCACGTTCTGACCGATGACCGTGAGTTCGCGCACGCTCGCATCGGCCAGCCGTTCGGCTTCGCGCACGATATCGGCCACGGGCCGGGATACTTCCGCTCCGCGCGTATAGGGCACGACGCAGAAGGTACAGAACTTGTCGCAACCTTCCTGCACAGTCAGGAACGCGGAGACGCCGCGGCGGGCGATCTGCTCGCGGTCGGGCGCGGCGAGCGCCCCGAACTTGTCGTGAACCGGGAACTCGGTGTCGACCACCCGTTCGCCCGCTTCCGCACGCCTGAGCATCTCGGGTAGCCGGTGGTAGTTCTGCGAGCCGACGACCACGTCCACGGCACCTGCCCGGCGGACGATCTCCGTGCCTTCCGCCTGCGCGACGCAGCCCGCCACCGCGATCAGCATCTTGCGACCGTCGGCGGCCGCCTCATCCTTCATGACCCGCAGCCGGCCGATTTCGGAATAGACCTTCTCGGCCGCCTTCTCGCGGATATGGCAGGTGTTCAGGATGACGACATCGGCGCCTTCCGGCGAGGCGGATTCCACATAACCGCCAGGCGCCAAGGTGTCCGCCATACGATGGGAATCGTAGACGTTCATTTGGCAGCCGAATGATTTGATGTGGACTTTCCGCGTGTTGCTCATGTCTCTCTGTCGGTCGGCCCCGCAGCGCTGCATATCGCGGATTAGCGCAAAAAGAAACGCCGCTAGGCGGCCTCAGGCGCGGGCCCGGCCAGCGGCCGGCCGCGCAGCGTTTCGGCCATCAGCCGTCGCGTGGTCCGTTCCAGCGCCTGCGTGAGTTGCTTGCGGCTCATGCTGCCCTCGGCCATCAGCGGCTCGCCATAGCTGACCACCGCATCCAACGCGGTGCAGCCGATCAGGGCCTTGATGTGCGGCATGAAATCGAGGTCGCCGTACCACGCAACGAGAGGCCGGTGCTGCCGGCCGAGTGGAATGCCGTGCTGGTTCGTGTAGCCAATTGCCATCGGCTGGATCGGCAGCGGTTCGCCCGCACGCGCCTTGGCCATCTCGA
>Ga0207766_1000066_pt1 | contig 19523 bp, 20 predicted proteins | sample LuqExpMetageno68_FD_187825 | JGI IMG/M metagenome (GOLD analysis project Ga0207766, IMG submission 187825) | Tropical forest soil microbial communities from Luquillo Experimental Forest, Puerto Rico - Sample 68 (SPAdes) | ecosystem: Environmental > Terrestrial > Soil > Tropical forest ...
CAGACCTGTTGCGCGCTCGGCCGTAGCCTCAGATGGGGCAGGCCCAATACCGGCGCGCTCCTTCAATCTTCTCGGCGCGCTCTGCCGGTTTCCGCTACTGCCAGAACGGCCAGAAGGTCGGGAATGTCGCTAATTGCTGCGTTTGAGGCCGCCTAGTTGATGGCCTCTTCCGTTCGTTGCTCACCCACGCCCCCGTATCCACTCTTTTTGAACTCCGCCATCGCCTCCTAGCGGGACGGCGCCGTGCCGCTGTCTGCAGCGACGGCGGGAAACAGGCTGTGCGGCAGAAGCCCCGCTCGCTCGGTAATTTTCTCCTTTTTTCAATCATACTTCTCGTGGTAAGCAATTTCAGCCGCGTGATACATTTCGCGGCTTAGCTTCCAATATTCTTTATTCAGCCGTCGCTCCTCGTCGGTGATTGCTTTGAGCCGAGCGATGATCTGATCTCGCCGCGTCAGTCCATCGCGGATGAACTTCTTGGCTTCTTTCTTCGATATCCTCTTAGGCATCTTCAACACTCCTCATCATCGAAGACCCCAAGGCATGATTTCCTCCGGGAATGCGTTCACAGTAGCACGGGGCGACGGTTTTCGTTGATCCAGCGCCAAATGACGTGCACGACTTTGCCACCAGTGGGCCTTTGGTTGTCATCAGTCCCTGGAGGGGGTTACCGGGTGATTCAAACGACGAATGGCCAAGGCGGCTCTTATTCGCGCTGATTAGGAATAATTGACGTTCGGCCATCAGGATTCTCTTAACCGCCACCGTGGCATTCTGCCTTGTCAGGTAGGAGGTTCGCATGGCCGCAGTCGCGTTTGCTGTCCTCGCCTTCGCAGTGTCCGCCTCAGCGACAGTCTTCGTCGTGCGGTGGCTTAATTACCTGCGGACGGAACGCGTCATCGAGCGGCGGCTGCAAATTGTCGCCCGGTCCGAACTGTAGCACTTACGTCAGAACGTCCCGGTCGCACCTAGGCGCGGTCTTTTTTTTGCCTACCGGGCAGCGTCACGCTGCGCTTCTGTGTCCGCAAACGATGAAACAAAGGCCGTGCCCACGGCAGCGCGGCTTACTCTCGCGCGACACCAGGTGATCGCGTCGCGCGCCCTTCAACGTGCCCCCGCCCACTGACTTTCTCGATGCGCTCCGCGACTTTTGCGTAGAAGGTAGCAAGCTGGCCTTTCCCCTGTTTGCGTGCGGCCCGCTCGGCTTCCCGCGCCTTTGAGTGCGCTTGCTCCCCGTAACGGGCGATGAACTGCTTTGCAGGCTTGATCACGTTTTTCCGCACTACAGCCCTCCCGGCGTAATAAGCGTTCAGATAAACCTGCCGGCAGACAAGAAGCCATTTTGTTGGCGGCCTCTTTTTTTAAATTGTGGGAATTGTTACCGAGTTCCTATCCGGGCGGGAACAAGACCTGGGCGGCGAAGCTGCCGATAACAGCACCGGCCAGTATCCAAAGTGACATGCGGAATGCAAACTTTTCATACGCCCGTGAAAGAGAGGGACGAAGACTGTTGGCTACCGGATGTGTCATGGAGAGCCCCCAGCCATCTATGTGCATCGTGGACTTTTGGGACCGCTTTGACTTTTCGCAAGCAGCGGCGATATTTCCGACACTTACAGCGGTCAATTTGAAAGTAGCCATCAAGTCGTCGGATGAATTAGGCTACGGTGACACTCTTCAATTGCACAGCGCGGCGTTACCGCTTTTTATGCGATTTTTATGTCCGGTTAATAGGACGTCGCTACCCGTCTAACGAGACAATTCGGCTTTTTATCAATCGCTGAAAGGGGCCTTTAAAAGCAGGCCGCTAGTCTCTGCGCAGTCTCCATGGTGGAGCGCTAGGGGCGAACAATGCAGATGTTGAAGAAGTTTCTACGGGACGAGTCCGGTGCGACTGCGATTGAATACGGCCTGATCGCGGCCCTCATTTCGGTTGTCATCATCACTGCTGTTACCACGGTCGGCGGCAACCTTAAGACGACCTTCAACTCAGTGGGCACCGCCCTCGGCGGAGCTTGACGCCTATCCGCCAAGCTTCGAAATAGTCAGCATGATTGCTCCTCAGCCCCGGCGAACTTCGCCGGGGCTTTTTTCTTCCGCTCTGTCGCGAAATGACGCAATGGACCACAAGCCGACATTCGCGCATTCGCGAAATTACCTGCGCCAAACAGAAAGACCGCCTCGCGGCGGCCTTTCCACAACCGGAGAGATGCAAGTCGGCAGCCGGAGTGGATGAAGAACCGGAATACAAGCGCGTCATTGATTGAGCCGCGCCTCAACGCCGCCCTCGGTAGTAGCGCCACATCGCGACGCAGAGCAGAGCGAAAGTCACGGCGGCGATTATGTAGCTGGCAGGATCAGAAGCAGAGAGGCCGTGTGGCAGGACGATTTGTAAAAGCATGAGTTGGATCCGTTCCCGCCCGCAAAGCTCTCCCTCCATCCGGCTAGGCAGGCGCTCGCTTCGCGCTCGAATCCTCGCCCCAGAAGGACGGCCATCCTTGCGCTCCCCTATGGCGAGCTTGGACGTATGTAGTGCCGTGAGTAAAGCCTAGACTGGGCGGAAAAGCTCAGTCGTATCAGGACTGTTGCCATCGCGCCGCGGATTGCACGAGTATCCGATCCTCCGCGAGCGCGAACCACATCGGCGTTTTTTCCGGTCTCCTATCGGTGTACTCGCAGAAGCTCGTGAATGGGACGACGCAGCGATTGGCCCGTCCGAGCCCGCGCCGCCAATGCGCGCTCTTAGTGTTACGGATGTTGGTTACGGGCGCCGTGTCGAACCGCGGAGGGCAAGGCATCCCCCACCGTCCATTTTCAACTCACAAACGCCGTAGCCCCCCGCTCAGCAGACGTTCGTTGTGACAACCCTTTCGGACGACAGGGACCACTCGACATTGTCAGGTCGATCTAGAGCCTTCCAGCTGCACAAGAGACTGTTCTGCTTCTGTCGCGCTCTCATAGATGTGAGGCGCGACGCCCCGTTTCTGCAGTGCATCGCCGAGCTTCATCCGCAGGAAGCCGCTGGTCGTATAACGAGTGACGCCCGAGTAATATTTATCCATCAGCCCCCGGACCATCGCCGAATATGCGTCAAGCAATTCTGGCTCAATTGTGAAGTTGTCGTAGTTGACGATCGCATTCACGCGTTTTCCGAGCGAGCCGATCCGGTCGACGACGATACGCCGAACGTCCTCGATGTCGCGCTCGTTGCGCATGGCGAACCGTTCCAGATTAACAAAAAATCGGTTATTTGCATCGTCGTAGGTGAAGCGCTGCTCGAGCGGGATCGAGAGCATGTCGTCTCGCAGCCCCATAGGCTCGAGCCTGAAGATCCGCTTGTCCATCAGCATCGGCTTCTTCGGAACGACCGGCACGAAAGCCATCTTTGCGAGGATATCCTTCTCGACATCGATTCCCGGCGCTATTTCCGTAAGCTCGAGGCCGTCGGCCGTTAGCCGAAACACGCAGCGTTCGGTGACGTAGAGAACGGGCTTGCCGCTCTGCCGCGCGACCTCTCCCGAAAACGTCACGTGCTCGACGCTTTTGACGAACTTCTTGATATCGCCCTCGCGCAGGATTCGCAGCAACCCATCCTTGCAATCGATGACCAGCGCACCCGCGACAAAGGTGCCAGTGAACACAACCTTCTTCGCGTTCTGGCTGATATTGATGAATCCTCCGGCACCTGCGAGGCGCGGGCCGAACTTCGAGACGTTCACGGAACCGTGCTGATCGGCTTGCGCAAGGCCGAGGAATGCGACATCGAGCCCGCCACCGTCGTAAAAATCGAATTGGTACGGCTGGTCGAGTACCGCCTGGGTATTCGTCGCGGCGCCGAAATCCAAGCCGCTCGCCGGAATCCCGCCGATCACACCGGGCTCGGCGGTGAGTGTAATCAGGTCGTCGATCTTTTCCTCGTTGGCAACAGCCGCCACCCCTTCCGGCATACCGATTCCGAGATTAACGACGCTGTTCGGCGTGAGTTCGAGCGCCGCGCGTCGGGCGATGATCTTACGCGCGCCATATTCCATCGGCGGCAATGAGCCCGCCTGGGCACGGATTTCTGCGGAATATGCGGGATTGTACGGCGTCGCGAACGTTTGCCAGTGATTTTCTGGCTTCGCCACAACCACACAATCCACCATAACGCCCGGCACCTTGACCTGGCGGGGATTGAGCGAGCCGTTTTCGGCCACGCGCTCGACTTGGGCAATCACGAGCCCACCTGAGTTTCGCGCGGCCATCGCGATGGCGAGCGCCTCGAGCGTGAGCGCCTCCTTCTCCATCGTCAAATTCCCGTTCGGATCAGCCGTCGTCGCTCGAATGATGCCGATGTTGATCGGGAACGTCTTGTAGAGAAGACACTCCTGCCCATCGATCGCGATCAATCGGACGATATCCTCCTTCGTCCGCTCGTTCAGCTTGCCGCCTCCGTTTCGAGGATCGACAAACGTACCAAGGCCCACGCGCGTGATATGGGCTGGGCGCCGAGCCGCGATATCGCGGTAGAGATGCGTGATCACTCCCTGCGGAAGATTATAGGCTTCGATCTGGTTTGTGACGGCCAGGTGCTGCAGCTTCGGCACAAGCCCCCAGTGCCCGCCGATGATCCTTTTCACCAGCCCCGGCTGCGCAAGATGGTTGAGGCCGCGCTCTCCCCCGTCGCCTTGGCCGGCCGCATAGACAAGGGTTAAATCGCGTGGATGCCCCGCCGTCTGCGAGTCCGGGTCACCGGACCCGACAAACCGCTGCTCGATCGCCGCCGCTATCTCTTCAGCGAAGCCGATGCCGACGAAACCGCCTGTCGCGAGCGTATCGCCATCACGAATGAGGTTCACGGCATCGGCGGCCGAGACGATTTTGCTCTTCTCGTTTCGACGCAGGAAAGGCAAAGCGGGGTGTTCGACCATCGCGCTAGTCCCGCCACGCCGTCCGGATCACGGTCTTGAGCATGTGTTTGTCACGAGCAGCGGATGCATGTTACGCGCCCGAGCGCTTCCGGGTCTCCTCCGCGAAATACACCGAGACGAGGGTGATGACCGCGAGCAGCACCATGTACAGCCAGATCGACCACGTCTCCGGTTTGTAGGCTCCCATCAATCCTGTCGCAAGCCGCCATAGACCCGTGCAGCCCCATAGGCCCGCTCTGCTCCTCAGAGCAGACGTCGTTTGCAAGTTCGGCTTGGGCCGAGATGGCCAAACGCGGACATTCCGCGGTGCAGGTACTGTGCCCGCTTTGCCCAGCGCACCCGTGTTTGTCCTGGCAGATCAACTCACAGTCCAGTACCCGCATCTCGCTTCAGCCGTGCGGCTTCCTCCACTATCTGCGGATAACGTTCGGTCCAATCGGCAGCGTTCATTGCGAACAGCCGCACGCGCCTGTCTCGAGTGTGGACCTGAAGGCGGTAGCCGTCGTGCTTTACCTCATGCCCCCAGCCAGGGCCGCTGGGCGGCTTTTTTGAGAGTGTCGGACGGCAGCGATGGATGAAGTCCCGCGGCCCACTCCTGAGCGCCCACTGCGGGTTGCGCGCCGCCACAACATATTCGGCCGCGTAGATTTCGGTCGAGGCCAAATCGGGGCTGGCTTGGAGACCGGCCTTGGCGTGCTAAGGTACAGCAACGAAAATTCGGGAGGCAATCATCGTGGGCAAACTTGTCGGTCTGTGTGCGATTTTAATCGCATGGAGCGCACCAGCTTTCGCGCAGAAGGCGGATATTCAAAAAGCGAACTCACATTGGATCGACCTTTTTAACAAAGGCGATTATGCCGGCGTCGGCATGCTTTATACATCCGATGCTGTCGCCCTTCCGCCCGATGCAGGGATAGTAAGGGGGCGGCAGGCTATTTCTGCGATGTGGAAGGACTTTGGGACGAAGGTCGGCGAACCGAGCCTAACCACAGTCGAAGTGAAACGCCTGTCGCCCAGGGCAGCGCGCGAAATCGGAACATTCACATTAAAAACAATAGGCGAAAACCCTCAGCAACTTTCCGGCAAGTACGTCGCTATATGGGAAAAGGTACGAGGCGGATGGAAGCTCTCAACTGACATTTGGAATTCAGGTCAGTAGTTTAGAAAGATGCCGAGCGCGGCAAAGTCGGCTCCTATCCGGCTTTTCGGGACTGCCCCTTGCCCGATGCTGGCCTCCGCTCCTCCGAGGTAGCCGCTTTCTTGCCCGAGATTGGCAGCAGCATTTCCCTTTATCCAGGAATTTTTGTGCCCTTTGGCCGTGCCGCTGTTGACCTAGTCATCGGCCGCGACGCAACGCTTCGCCGCAACGCCTCCCATTAAATTGACAACAGGTGCCGGAGCTCGGCCTGACTTGCAAGTTAGTTACCGATCTCCAACTTGCAATATAATATATATGACTTAACACCAAGACAGGCTCGGCGCCGCATTCTCGTCGTCGAGGACGATCCGGACACGGCAGGGCAACTCGTATGGTGCGTTATGGACATTGTGCGGGTTCGCTATCTTCTTGCCGTCTGTCAAATCTAAGACAGGATGTTTGCGGGAGCAGCGGGTCGAATATGAAGAGTTCCTAAGGCGCATTGCCGTACACCTCAGAGGCTAAACACGCTCGCAAAACGCACCCTCTACAACAATTTGGAACGGGACGAGGAGTTCGCGAGACCCATGGTTCGTCTATGACGATAGCTCTTTCGAAGACCCGTATCGGGGTCATTGCCAAATCTGCAGTTCACCAATTCATGCGAAGCCCGATCTTTCCGTCGTAGCGAAGCCTTTGCCGTCGAAGCGCTCGTTGTCGGAAGTGTTGGCGAACAATTCGGTGTTGCGATTGATCTGGCCGCTGATGCCTGAGTTGATTTCGCCCCAGGTGCTGCGCAGGTCGGGATCGCGATGCCGACACGAAAATGCCGGGATCGGCGTTCAGCCCGATTGCATGACTCGGCGGCTGATTGGCCTCACGATCGTATTCGTCCTGGGCGCGGCATGGTTCGCCGTTTCTCCCCTCATCGGGCTTTCGCGCCTTGCTAATGCCGTGGCAGCCAGGAACACCTCTGCACTCGACCAGAGGGTTGATTTCGCTCGGCTTGGCAGATCGTTAGCCCCACAGATCGTTTGGGCTTACCTCAATAAAACAGGTCGCGCCAAAATGCTTGGGCGTAACGCCAGCGCGTTGATTGCTGGCGGCAGTGCGTCCATCGCGGATGCTATTCTAGGAGACCTGCTCAATCCCGAAGCCATGCTGCAGCTGCTCGACAGCGGCGGTTGGGACACTGCCGACCTGCGGGTTCAGAACGCGTTAGCACCATTCCCAAAAGGCGACCTGAAATCGCTGTGGGAGGCATTCCAGAGCGCCGAATACGGATTAGGAAATTTTTACGTAAGTCTTCCTGCCTCAGCAGTTCCCGCCGAGCAATACCGCATCAGACTGCAAGTCCTGCAGTGGAATTGGAAGCTAGTGGCGATCGATCTGCCCCAACATGTAAGAGACCAGCTTGCTGACGAACTGATCAAGCGCGTAGGAAGCTAGAGCTCTGCCCCTGCCCTGTGCGCGGTCGGCGTGGGCCGCCCTATTCGGCGATGTACCTAGGCATCGGCCATTTTGCATTACAGAAGCGATAACCGGTTCCTCGTCTGTTCGTAAAAACGCCGGACAGTCCTTCTGCCAATGACGCCGCTTACCGATCATTCTGCAGGCCGGTGAGTGGCGGGTTGCGCTTGTCGAGCGCGGGCTTGCCGGTCGCCGGATCGATCGGCGCCGACCTTCGCGCGCCAAAGCCCGACCGGAGAGGCGTGCCGACGTACCGAGCGCCAGGATGGCTGACGCTACCAGAAGCGCTTTTATGCTTTGTCCTTCTATTCGATGGGCACGAACGGCCCGCCGCCGAAACGGCAATTGATCTGGCAATAGCGATCGCAACGGTCTGTCAGTTTGAGGCAAATGCCCTGCGGAACCTCTCTCAAGCAGTCGGGAAATCCCCAGGCGCAATACGATTGGCACCCTTTCCAGCACGCGCCGGCCGCGTAGACCGCCTCGGAGGCCGCACTGCGCGGAAATGCCGGCTCTCGCGGCGTCGCTTCCACAACGATGCCCGTTCCAAACAGGCCCGCGGCCACAACAATCGACATCACAATGCGTCGCATGAAGCCTCCTATTCGAGAAGCATAAAGCTGCTCGTGGTCGGCGGCTAGGCATTCCGGAACCGCTGAGCGGGTTGCCATTCGGCGCAATCGCCATTAGCTGCATCCCGGCATGTCCTCCCCTGAGACTGAGAAATCCGCTCCGAAGGTGAGCTTCGTCTCCCTCGGCTGCCCGAAGGCGCTGGTCGATTCCGAGCGCATCGTCACGCGCCTGCGCGCCGAGGGCTACGAGCTCGCGCGCCAACATGCCGGTTCCGACCTCGTCATCGTCAACACCTGCGGGTTCCTCGACAGCGCCAAGGCTGAATCGCTGCAGGCGATCGGCAGCGCGCTGAAAGAGAATGGCAAGGTCATCGTCACCGGCTGTATGGGCGCCGAGCCGGAGCAGGTATCGGCGCAGTACCCCGACGTGCTGGCGATCACTGGGCCGCAGCAATATGAAAGCGTGCTCGAGGCGGTGCACCACGCGGTGCCGCCGCAGCACGATCCCTTCCTCGATCTCGTGCCACCGCAGGGCATCAAGCTCACTCCGCGACACTATGCCTATTTGAAAATCTCCGAAGGCTGCAACAACCGCTGCTCCTTCTGCATCATTCCGAAGCTGCGCGGCGATCTCGTCTCACGTCCGGCCGCCGACGTGCTGCGCGAGGCCGAAAAGCTGGCCGCTGCGGGCGTGAAGGAACTGTTGGTTATTTCGCAGGATACCTCGGCCTACGGCCTCGATTTGAAATACGCGCCCAGCCGCTGGAAGGACCGTGAGGTACGCGCCAGGTTCATTGATCTCGCGCGCGAACTGGGCGACCTCGGCATTTGGGTTCGCCTGCACTACGTCTATCCCTATCCACATGTCGACGAGGTCATCCCGATGATGGCCGAGCACAAGGTGCTGCCCTATCTCGACATCCCCTTCCAACACGCTTCGTCTGAGGTGCTGCGCCGGATGAAGCGGCCCGCCGCGCAGGAACGGACGCTCGAGCGCATCGCGCGCTGGCGCGAGATCTGCCCCGATTTGACATTGCGCTCGACCTTCATTGTCGGCTTCCCCGGCGAAACGGAACCCGATTTCGAGTACCTTCTGCAGTGGCTCGAGGAGGCGTCGCTCGATCGCGTCGGCTGCTTCAAATACGAGCCGGTGAAGGGCGCGCCGGCGAACGATCTTGCGGAAGCCGTGCCGGAAGAGGTGAAAGAGATGCGCTGGCACCGGCTCATGCAGGTGCAGCAGAAGATTTCGGCGCGCCGTCTGAAGCGAAAGGTCGGCACGCGCCAGCAGGTGATCATCGACGAGGTCGGCCCGACGGTGGCCAAAGGCCGCTCGATGGCGGATGCGCCGGAGATCGACGGCGCGGTCTACCTTGCGAGCCGCCGCCCGTTGCGCGTCGGGGAGATCGCCAGCGTGAAGATCGAGCGCGCCGACGATTACGACTTACACGGGACCGTGGTCGGCTTCTAACCTTCCGTCATTTGACGAAAATCAAGGTTTTGGACAGCAGTCAGAGCACCTTCGCGGTAAGGTCGTTCGCATGCTGATCGCACTCTTTGCCGATATCCATGCCAACCGGCAGGCCTTCTCCGCCTGCCTCGACGCCGCATATACGCAAGGCGCGGAGCGTATCGTGCTGCTCGGCGACTATGTCGGTTACGGCGCCGATCCCGAATGGGCCGTCGATACCGCCATGGATCTCGTCGCGAAGGGCGCTGCCGCGGTCCTCGGCAATCATGACTTCGCCGTCGGCGATCCGGGCGAGAGCATGAATCTCGAAGCGATGATGGCGATCGAGTGGACGCGGCGGCAACTCGGCCGCGAAGCACGCGATTTCCTGGCCGGTCTTCCGCTGACCGCACGCGAAGGCAACCGGCTCTATGTTCACGCCGATGCCAGCGCGCCGAACGACTGGAATTACGTGGTCGGCACGTTCGAGGCCTCCCGCAGCATGGCCGCGACCGAGGCCCACGTCACCTTGTGTGGGCACGTGCACCGGCCGGGCGTCTACAGTATGTCGCCGACCGCCAAGATGACGGCCTTCACGCCGGTCGCCGGTGTGCCCATCCCTCTCCTGCCTGGCCGTCGCTGGCTCGTTGTGCTTGGCGCTGTGGGGCAGCCGCGCGACGGCAATCCCGCTGCAGCCTGGGCGCTGCTCGACACGGTCAAGCAGGACATCACCTTCTGCCGCACGCCTTACGACGTCGCTGCCGCCGCGGCTGCGATCCGCGCCAAGGGCCTGCCGGCCTTCCTGGCCGAACGGCTGTTCAAGGGCATCTGACATGGTCAAGCCTTTGATCACCCCCGCCACCGAAATCGACGGCTTCCATGTCGAGGAACGGGTGCACAAAGGTGGCATGGCGACCATCTGGCGCGTCACCAAGCCCGGCATCGACGTGCCCATGTTGATGAAGGTGCCGTATCTCGGCGAAGGCGCCGATCCGGCCGCGATCGTCAGCTTCGAGATGGAGCAGATGATCCTGCCGCGGCTGAAAGGTCCGCACGTGCCGCGCTGCATCGCGGTCGGCGATCTCGCCGTGCAGCCTTATCTGGTGATGGAGCGCGTCGAGGGCACATCACTGTTGCCGCGCCTGAACGACCTGCCCCTGCCCTATGATGAAGTGGCGCAGATCGGCTGGAAAGTCGCGACCGCGCTCGACGACCTGCACCGCCAGCATGTCGTGCATCTCGACGTGAAGCCGAGCAACATCATGCTGCGTCCCTCCGGCGAAATCGTGCTGCTCGATTTCGGTCTCTCACATCATCAACAATTGCCCGATCTGATGCAGGAGGAATTCCGCATCCCGTTCGGAACGGCCCCTTATCTTTCGCCCGAGCAGCTAAGGGGCATTCGCAGCGACCCGCGCAGCGACCAATTTGCGCTCGGGGTTCTGTTGTATTTCTTCTCCACAGACGTGCGTCCGTTCGGCGAGAGCGAGCGGCTGTCCAACATGCGCACACGGCTGTGGCGCGACCCGGTTCCGCCGCGCCGCCTGCGGCCCGACTATCCGCTGTGGCTGCAGGAGATCGTGCTGCGCCTCCTAGAGCCGACGCCGTCCTGGCGGTATCCGACGATGGCGCAGCTTGCCTTCGACCTCAGCCATCCCGAGCAGGTCAAGCTCACGACGCGCGCGGAAAAACTCAAGCGCGACACCTTCACTCAAGTGCTGCGACGTCGCTTCGATACCGACCTCACCTGGCCGACGGCGCGCGCGTCGACCGTGCCACTGAGCGCAGCACCAATTGTCGCCGTCGCGATCGATCTTGCCGCGACCTCCTCGCTCAACGAGGCGCTACGCGCGACGGCGCAGAAAATCCTGGCGACGCTGCCCGCGGCGCGGCTCGCCTGTCTCAACGTCAACCGCCATCACCGGATCGCGCTCGACACAACGCTCGATGCAGAAGGCCATAACAAGCAGATCGACCGTCTCGTCGCGCTGCGGCATTGGGCGCAGCCGCTGAAGCTCGATGAAGCGCGGCTCACGGTGCATGTGCTGGAATCGAACGATCCCGCCGGCGCAATCCTGGAATTCGCCGAGAACAATCGCGTCGATCACATCCTGATCGGCGCGCGCGATCCCTCGCTCCTGCGTTCCCTGCTCGGAAGCGTTTCGGCCAAAGTGGCTGCGGAAGCAACGTGCAGCGTCACAATCGTGCGACCGCTGCGCGAAGTGGCGCTCGCGTCATAGTGAGCCGACGACCCGCCGAACAGCGCTCATCAACGCATCCAGATCGTCTGGAGAGATCGTGAAAGCCGGCGCGAGATAAACGACGCGCCCGAACGGCCGAACGAAGGCGCCTTCTTCGACAAAGCGTGCGCGTAATTTCGCCAGATCGTCGATACCGTCGAGCTCAACCACGCCGATCGCGCCCTTCACACGTGCATCGGTGACTCGCGAGATCGATCGGCAGGGCTCCAGCCCATCCCTCAGCGCCGCCTCGATTTGCGCGACCTGCGCCTGCCGCGGCTCCGTTTCGAACAGATCGAGCGACGCATTCGCCGCGGCGCAAGCGAGCGCGTTCGCCATGTACGTCGGTCCATGCATCAGCGCTTTTGCCGGATCGTCCGACCAGAAGGCCTCGAAGACCTTTGCATTCGCGATGGTGGCAGCCAGCGGCAGTGTGCCGCCGGTGAGCGCCTTCGACAACGTGATGATGTCGGGCGCCACCGCAGCAGCCTCGCAGGCGAACATCGTGCCGGTGCGGCCGAAGCCGGTAAAAATTTCGTCGAAGATTAGCAGCAGATCGTATTTGTTCGCGAGCGCGCGCAGGCGCTGCAGCACCTCGGCGCCGTAAAAGCGCATGCCGCCCGCCCCCTGCACCAGCGGTTCGACGATGATACCCGCCAAAGTTTCTGCATTGCGTGCAAGCAGCACGTCCAAGGACGCATGCCGCTCGTCGGTATCGGGCAACTCGGCAATGATCTGCTGCGGCAGCATACCCGCGAACAATGCGTGCATCCCGTCGTCCGGATCGCACACCGCCATCGCGCCTGTGGTGTCGCCGTGATAGCCGCCCTTGAACGCCAGAAAGCGCGTGCGCCCGCGGACGCCGCGGTTGATCCAGTACTGGACGGACATCTTCATCGCGACTTCGACCGCGACCGAGCCAGAATCGGAAAAGAACACGCGCGTCAGATCGCCGGGCAGCAAGACCGTGAGCCGCTGCGCGAGCCGTAGCGCCTGCGCATGCACGAGGCCGCCGAACATCACGTGCGGCATCTCGGCGAGCTGGTGCCTGATCCCCTCGTCAATATGCGGGTGATTGTAGCCGTGACACGCCGTCCACCAGCTCGCGATACCGTCGATCAGTTCGCGGCCGTCGGCCAGCACGATGCGTGTGCCGTATGTGCGCACGACGGGAAGCGGTGTCGCGCTCCGCATCGGCGCATAGGGCAGCCAGACATGCGCGAGGCCGTCCGCATACCAGTTCGGCAACGCATTATTTTCGCTGGCATTCGGAGCCATTTGGCGCTTCCTTTACCCCCTGATGCACTCGCTCGACGCCTTTGCGCAAGCCAAACTGGACGCGCTGGAGAAGCGCAATCTCCGCCGCGCGCTCGCCGAAACCGCGCGCGAGGACGGGGTCTGGGTGGAGCGCGGTGGCCGTCGCCTGCTCTCCTTCTCGTGCAACGATTACCTCAACCTCAGCCAGCATCCGACGATCAAGGCCGCGGTCATGACCGCGGTTCAGGAGTACGGCGCCGGCGCCGGTGCGTCGCGCCTGATCACCGGCAATCATCCGCTGTATGCAGAACTGGAGGCACGGCTCGCCCGCATGAAACAGACCGAAGCGGCGGTTGTATTCGGCTCGGGCTATCTGGCGAATGCCGGCATCGCGCCCGTGCTGGTCGGGCCGGAAGGCCTGGTGCTGATCGACGAATTGGCGCACGCGTGTCTGTTCGCCGGCGCGCAGCTCTCGCGCGGTCGCGTCGTCAAATTCCGCCACAACGACGTCGCGCACGTGCGCGTGCTGCTCGCACAGCATCGCAATGAATACGACCGCGCCCTGATCCTGACGGACGGCGTATTCTCGATGGACGGCGATCTCGCGCCTTTGGCGGAGCTGAACGACATCGCGCAGGCGCACGACGCGTGGCTGATGTCGGACGACGCGCATGGCTTGGGCGTGGTTGGCGGCGGTCACGGCTCGAGCGTCGCAACGGGCGCGCATGTGCCGCTGCAGATGGGCACGTTGTCGAAAGCGGTCGGCGCCTATGGCGGCTATCTCTGCGCTTCGGCGCCGGTCATCGAACTGATGCGCAACCGTGCGCGCACGCTCGTTTATTCGACCGGCCTGCCGCCGGCCGTCGTCGCCGCAAGTATCGCCGCCCTCGATTTCATCAATTCCGAGCCGGAGTACTGTGCGCAGCCGCTAAAGAAGGCGAAGCACTTCACGCAGACGCTCAGCTTGCCGGCGGCGCAAAGCCCGATCGTGCCGATCGTGATCGGCGGCGAAGACGAGACGCTCGCCGCCTCGCGCCTGCTTGCCGACCACGGCTTTCTCGTCGCCGCCATCCGGCCGCCGACAGTGCCGGCGGGCACCGCCCGCCTGCGCTTCACGTTCACCGCGCAGCACCCGGACGAAGAGGTTGCGCGACTGGCCGGTCTCGTTCGCGAACACATCCTCCCGCGTGCATGACCGCGTATTTCGTCACCGCGACCGGCACCGACATCGGCAAGACTTTCGTCACCGCCGGCCTGATCCGGTATTTGCGCCAGTCGCACCAGCCAGTCGGCGCGCTTAAGCCGGTGGTCAGCGGCTACGAACCGTCCGTTGTCGAGACCAGCGACCCCGCCGTGCTCCTACGCGCGCTCGGACGTCCGGTCAGCGCCGAAGAAATTGACAAGATCGCGCCCTTCCGCTTTCGCGCCCCGCTCGCGCCCGACATTGCCGCAGCACGCGAAGGGCGTGCGGTCGACTTCGACGCGCTAGTTGCCTTCACGCGCAAGGCGGTCGCGGCACACACGGGCCTCATGTTCATCGAAGGTGTGGGCGGCATCATGGTCCCGCTCGACGCCCGCCGCACCGTGGTCGACTGGATGGCGGAATTGAATTTGCCCGTGCTGCTGGTGGTCGGCGGCTATCTCGGCACGATCAGCCATACGCTCACGGCGCTCGACGTGCTCGCGCGACGCGGGCTCAGCCTGAGGGCAATCGTTGTGAGCGAGGGCGAGCGCGATACCGTGGCGCTCGACGATACGCTCGCAAGCATTGTCCGCTTTGCCGAGACGACGCCGGTGATCGGCCTCCCGCGCCTGCCCGGCGGCCTGACCGAGCATCCGGCCTTCGCGCAATTGGCGACGCTGCTCTAGCGCGAGAGCAGCGTCTCCATCATGCCTTCGCAATTGATCAGCGCATGCAGCACCATGGTGAGCAGCGTCGATCCGGACACCCAGCGCATCCAGCCGAGCAGCACGCCGAAACCGAACACCTGCCCGATCACGAACCAGTCGTATTGCACGTGCATCAGCGCGAACACAACGGACGTCAGGATGATCGCCGGCCACACATCCTTCGGCTCGCGAAACCAGCCCTGAAACAGGAAGCCGCGAAACAACGTCTCCTCGCCGATCGGCGTCACGATCACGACCGCGAGCCACAGCAGCGGCAGCCAGCCGCGCACGGCAGCCGTCGTGTAAATGTCGTCCTGGAAAGAGGTGATCAGGTTGCGCCCGGCAAGCCAGCTCACAACATTTGCAAGAATGATGAAGCCAATGGTGCAGAGCACGCCGATGATGACGTCGGCGCGGCGCGGCAGCCGCCACGCCAGATACTCGGACGCCGTCGCGCCCGTGCGTTGCGCCAGCATCGCGAGCAGAACAAACTCGATCGGCGTCGAGACGAAAATGATGATGCTGACGGATATGCCGTCGCCGGCCAGGTCCGGCAGCTTGGAGATCGGCAGGCCGTACCACCAGACCAGCGCAGCGAGCGCGACCGTCTGGCCCACGATGAGAACGACAGCGCCGAGCGCGAGCGTCGAAAAGCGGCCCCACGGCCTGACAGGGTCGGTCATAAATGTCCTCGCGGGGCGCGAAAAGATTCGGACCGCCTATAACAGTAGAGGCGGTCCGAAGAAATTGCGTCGCTGAAATGTCGGGGGATGAAGCCCGGCCAATGCGTTACGGAATCAGAATCGTCGAGCCTGTCGTCTCGCGGCCTTCCAGATCCTCGTGCGCTTTGCGGGCCTCCTTCAGCGGGTACTTCTGGTTGATCGGGATCTTCACCGCGCCGGAGCCGACCTTGTCGAACAGATCGGCAGCGATGGACATCAGGTCCTCGCGCTTGGCGGCATAGTGGTTGAGCGTCGGCCGCGTCGCGAACAGCGAGCCCTTCGCCTGCAGAATATTGATGTTGAACGCCTCGATCTGCCCCGAGGCGGAGCCGAAGCTGACGAAGTAGCCGAGCGGCCGCAGGCAGTCGAGCGAGGCCGGGAAGGTCGTCTTGCCGATGCCGTCATAGACGACGTCGCACAATTTTCCGCCGGTGATCTCCTTCACCTTCGCAACGAAGTCTTCGCTGCGATAAAGGATCGTATGGTGGCAGCCGTTCTTTTTGGCGAGCGCGGCCTTCTCCTCCGAGCCCACGGTGCCGATCACGGTCGCGCCGAGATGGTTCGCCCACTGGCAAAGGATGAGACCAACACCGCCCGCCGCCGCGTGCATGAGCAGCGTCGTGCCCTTGCCGACCTTGTAGGTGCGGTTGATCAGATACTGAGCGGTCATGCCCTTGAGCATCATGGCCGCGGCCTGTTCGTAGGTGATGTTGGCCGGCAGCTTCACGGCGCGCTCGACGGGCAACAGGCGTTCGGCCGCATAGCCGCCCAGCGGCACGACATAGGCGACGCGATCGCCGACCTTGATGTCGGTGACGCCGGGGCCGACCGCTATGACCTCGCCCGCGCCTTCGTTGCCGGCGACGAAGGGCATGCCGACGGGCGACGGATACATGCCCATTCGGAAGTACGTGTCGATGAAGTTCACGCCGCTGGCGTGCTGCTTGATCTTGATCTGGCCTTGCCCGGGCGCCGGAACCTCGATGTCTTCGAACGTGAGGACGTCCGGACCGCCGTGTTTATGCACGCGCACTGCCGCGACCATGTTTCACCTCTTGAATGTTCGGATGTCGTTATCGGGCCGCGATCATAGGCAGGCCAAGGCGGAGCGCAAGGCGGGCCACTATCGCCCTCCTGCCACGTTCAGGACACTGCCGGTGACGTAGGAGGCGGCGTCCGAGAGCAGAAAAAGAATGCCTTCGGCGATCTCGTCCGGTGTGCCCGGCCTGCCCATCGGCAGCAGCGGCGTTATCCGCTCGAGGCGCCCCGGCGCGTGAATCTCGGTGTCGGTCACGCCGGGCCGCACGGCATTGACGCGGATGCCCTCTTTTACCACCTCGCGCGCGAGCCCGAGCGCGAGCACGTCGACCGCTGCTTTCGCCGCGGCATAGAACACATACTCGCCGGCGCCGCTGGTGACTGCGGCGATCGAGGAGAGCAGCACGATCGCACCGCCCTTCCCGCCTTTCGCGGTCGACATGCGGTTGACCGCCGCGCGCGAGCAGAGCAGCGCTCCCAACAGGTTGACCTCGACCACAGCGCGCATCGTCTCGGCGCTTGCATCGGCGAGCTTTGAATTCTTGCCGGCGATACCGGAACTGTGCACAAAATGCGTCACCGGCCCCAGCGCACGCGCCGCTTCGTCGAACACGCGCTCGATGTCGTCTTCGCGCGACATGTCGCCTTGCAGGGCGATAGCCTTGCGCCCGGCCGCCTGCACTGCCGCGACCACGTCCGCCGCCGCCTTTTCGTTCGACACGTAATTGACCGCGACGTCGTAGCCGTCGCGCGCCGCTAGCCGTGCGGTCGAGGCTCCGATTCCGCGGCTGCCGCCGGCGATGAGCAGAACGGGCATTCAAACGTCCTCCGCAGGAGGCCGGCGCAAAATGCCGGCAAGCAGAAAGTATATCGCAATCAAGCCAAGCGCCCAGGTGACCGCCATGGGTTGTGAGAAGCTGTCGAGGAGCGCCCAGAATGCCAGTACGGCCCATAAGGCGATCAGCAGCACGTTGAAATGGCGCAGTTCGCGCACGCGCACGGGATGCACGAATTTGACCGGCACAAAGCTCAGCACCGCAAGGGCCGCGACGACGAGAAACGAGAGCCAAGCATGCGGCTCGAGCAGGAAAATGTAAAACGCGATCACGTTCCACACGGCCGGAAAGCCGCGGAAGTAGTTGTCCGCCGTCTTCATCTCCTTGTCGCCGAAATACAGTGCGCCGCTGACGCAGACGATCACACCGGCCGCGATCCCCAGCAAACCCGGAATGAGGCCGCTTGCCGCAATCGCGTAGGCCGGCACGAAGACGTAGGTGGTGAAGTCGACAATGAGGTCGAGAATATCGCCCGACCAGCGCGGAAGCGTTTGTGCCACGTTGAACGCACGCGCCAACGGGCCGTCGATCGCATCGACGATCAGCGCGAAGCCCAGACAGACAAACATCGGCTCCCAAAACTCGCCGGTGGCGAAGATGAGCGCAATAAAGGCGAGCGCCGCGCCGCTAGCGGTCAGCACGTGAACGGCAAAGGCGCGAGCCGTCTCGACCGGGCGCACTTAGCCGTTGCCCCAGTCGAGCTTGACGATCTCGGCCGAACGTCCGGTCAGATTCCAATTTCGGCCGAAGCCGCGGAAGCGCGACTTGTCCGATTTCGCGACGATCACGTCCGGCCCGATCCAGTACTGGCTGTTGCGGATCACGACGTTGCCCTGATCCTTGCCGCGCACCGGCGTGATCGCGCCGTCGACGTAGCGCTCGATGCGGATGCGGCGCGTTTCGCCGTCGGTCTCGTAAGAGATCGGCGTCTGGTGCACGCCGAGAAACTGCCCGACGAGGATGGACAGCAAGTGCGTCGTCCCGCCCACGCGACCGGTGAAGATGCGCGTCAGGCCCTTTACGGCCTGGATCGACGCCTTGTCATCGATGAACAGCGCGGCGGTCCAGTTGCCGCGCGACATGATGCCGGGAAGGTCCATCATCAGCCCGAGATTGACGCCGGCGAGATCGACGTCGGCGAAATTCCCGGAGTCGATGCGCACGCCCGCCCAGGTCTGGCAGCGCTCTTCCGTCGGCGGGTGCTCGCCCAAAGACAGCACGCACGGGCAGAACACCGTGCAACTGCACGACAGCGCCATCTCGCCTTTGAGTGTCCAGTTCTCCGCCACGGTTCGTTCCCCCTCGCCGCGACTGTTAGCTTAAACCGGCACGCCCGGCCAATGAGCTGCAAACGCGGTAAACAAAAAGGCGATGCCGCCGAGGACCAGGCCGGCGCCCACCACATGGCTGAAGGTGCGGCCGGAGCCGATCTTCTCGATCGCCATCACGATGCCTAGGCCCGCCATCCAGACGACATTCATCGTGCCGACCGCAAACATCACCAGCATCATCGCCCAACAGCAGCCGAGGCAGTAGAGCCCCTGCCGCAGACCGATCCGGAAGACGCCCTTCGGCGTCGTCTGCCAATGCGCGAAGAAGAACGGAAACGGCCGCTGGCATTGCGTCAGGCAGGCGTGCTTGAGCGGTGTGAACTGGTAGAAGCCGGCGCCGAGAAAAACTGCGCCCGAGAACAGTCTGCTCGCCGACGCCATTGTGTGGTCCAGCAACGCAAGGCGCGTGAGCGCAATCTGCGCGATGCTCGCCGCAGCGGCAAAACCCGCCCAGATCAGTCCGTATCCGGCCGCGAGCACCAGCGGCGAGACGATGCGCTCGCCTTTGCGCGCGGCGGTCTCGGCGATCTCAGCATAGGTCAATATCATCGGCCCCGCGGTCGGCAGCATCATCGCCAGCGTCATCGCGGCCCACATCAGCCCAACGACCGCGCCCGGCCCCGCATTCCCGAACGATGGCTGGCAAAGCGCCTGCAGGGACATCGGCAGCAT
>Ga0207766_1000067_pt1 | contig 19295 bp, 21 predicted proteins | sample LuqExpMetageno68_FD_187825 | JGI IMG/M metagenome (GOLD analysis project Ga0207766, IMG submission 187825) | Tropical forest soil microbial communities from Luquillo Experimental Forest, Puerto Rico - Sample 68 (SPAdes) | ecosystem: Environmental > Terrestrial > Soil > Tropical forest ...
TGGAGCAGCCGGCGGCCGGCTACGAGCCGTTCACACCGAGCGATCCGGACGCGTTGCGCGCGACGCTCGAACCGGGCGACGTGCTCCTGGTCGAAGGCAACACCCACATCGCCGGCGTCATCAAGTATCTCACGCAGTCGACCTGGTCGCATGCCGCGCTCCATGTCGGCCCGATTGGCGACCGTGTTGCCGAAGACGGCGAACCACTGGTTCTCGTCGAAGCCAATATCGGCATCGGCGTCACGGCCGCGCCCCTATCCAAATACGCGCGTTTCCACACGCGCATCTGCCGGCCGGTCGGCTTGAGCGAGGACGATCGCGCGCGCGTCTGCGCTTACGCCGCCGAACGCATCGGCTTCGACTACGACGTCAAGAACATCCTCGACCTAATGCGCTATCTGCTGCCACTGCCGGTGCCGCAACGCTGGCGGCGGCGCCTGATCTCGCTCGGTTCCGGCCATCCGACACGCATCATCTGCTCGGCGCTGATCGCCCAGGCGTTCCAGAGCGTCCGCTATCCCATCCTGCCGAAAATAAAGCGCGGCGGCAGCGCGCAGGCGCGCGCGGAGATCATCGACATCCGGCATTCCTCCCTGTATGCGCCGCGCGACTTCGATATCTCGCCCTATTTCGAGGTGGTGAAGCCCACGCTCCGCACCGGGTTCGATTACCGTTATGTGCACTGGTCGCAGCCCGCCCCCACGCTAGTACCCAAGCCGCAGGAAGAGCTCTCGCCGGCTTTGTAGCTCTTGCCGCGCCGCCAGCGTGCGCTTACCTCTGCGCGCATGCTGGAAGCCGCCTCCAAAGCTGCCGCCGATATCCTCACCCCACCGCTGCGGGCGGTGCTGATCAAGTCGGTCCTGCTCGCGCTCGCGATTATTGTGGTGATCGGCGTCGCGCTGCAGCGCCTGCTGTCGCATTTCGCCGCGACCGGCGCGACCTGGGCCGAGCAGACGTCCGGGTTCGCCCCACATTCCGCTTGGGCGGTACTCGCCTGGATCCTTTCAATTATGGCGGGGCTCGGGATTCTGACGGGTGCGGTGTTCCTGATGCCGGCGGTCACAAACGTGGTCGGCAGCTTCTTCGTCGATGACGTCGCCGATGCGATCGAGCGGAGGGACTTTCCTGCCGACCCGCCGGGCCGCGCGCTTCCGCTCAGCACGGCCGTGGTCGAAGGGCTGAAATTCGCGCTGCTGTCGATTGTCGTCTACGTCGTCGCGCTGCCCTTCGTGCTGTTCGCCGGCTTCGGCTTTCTGATTTTGTTTTTCGCCAACGCCTATCTGCTCGGCCGCAACTTCTTCGAACTCGCGGCGATGCGCTTTTATACTCCGTGGGAAGCGAAGCTTTTGCGCCGCCGCCACGCGACCCATGTCTTTCTCGGCGGCATGCTGATTGCGCTGTTCGTCTCGGTGCCGGTGCTCAATCTGGCGACGCCGGTCTTCGCCATGGCGCTCATGGTGCGCCTGCACAAGCGTGCGGTTGGCAGCCGCGCTCAACTGATCGAGGCGGTGCGTTAGGCCACCGTCTTTCCCGGCCACTTGCACAAGTCGGCGATGATGCACTTCTCGCACAGCGGCTTGCGCGCGACGCAGGTGTAACGGCCGTGCAGGATGAGCCAGTGGTGCGCGTGACGCTTGAACTCGCGCGGCACGACCTCCTCCAGTTTCTGCTCGACTTCGAGCGGCGTCTTGCCGGTCGCGAGCCCCGTACGGTTGCCGACGCGAAATATATGCGTATCGACCGCGATCGTCGGCTCGCCGAACGCGATATTGAGCACCACGTTCGCCGTCTTGCGTCCAACGCCGGGCAGCGCCTCCAGCGCTTCGCGCGACCGCGGCACTTCGCCTCCGTGTTGCTCGACCAGGATGCGTGATAGCGCGACCACGTTCTTCGCCTTGGTGCGAAACAGGCCGATCGTCTTGACCAGATCGCGCACGCGGTCTTCGCCGAGTGCCATCATTTTCCGCGGGGTGTCGGCAGCAGCGAACAAAGCGGGCGTGGCCTTGTTCACGCCCGCGTCGGTCGCCTGTGCCGACAGCACAACCGCGACCAACAACGTGAACGGATTGATGTGCTGCAACTCGCCTTTCGGCTCCGGATTGGCTTTGCGGAAGCGACGGAACGCCTCGACGATCTCGGCATTGGTCCACTGCGGTATCGCACCGCGCGCAGCTTTCGTGTCGGCCTTTGCCCGCTTGGAAGCCGGTTTGGCTTTGGCTCGCGCGGATTTGTTCTTTGCGACCGCCTTGCGGGTCGATTTCTTCGCCATGAAACCGGTATAGTCGAAGCCCATGCTGACCGACAACAGCCCGGAGCCGACCCTCTTTTCCGCCGTGCTGCGGCCGCATCGTTCGCTGCACAGCGTCGGCTTTGTCGTGTTGATGGCCGTCTACGGCGTCGTCAGCTTTGTTGCCGGCGTCGTGTTTTCAATGATGGGCGCCTGGCCGATCGTCGCTTTCTTCGCCCTTGACGTGCTGGTGCTCTATCTGGCCTTCCGCATCAATTACGCCCGCGCGCTGGCCTACGAAGAGATCACGATCACGCCGTCCGCACTGACGGTGCGCAAGGTAAGCCATCGCGGCCGCGTGCGCGAATACGTGCTCAATCCGCTCTGGGTCCGGCTCGACAAGTTGACCGACGAGGAATACGGCGTCGAGCGTCTGGCCCTGGTCTCCAGCGGCAAGCAGCTTCCGCTCGCGAGCTTTCTCGGGCCTGACGACAAAGCGAACTTCGCGGATGCGCTCTCCCGCGCGCTGGGCGAGGCCAAGCGTGGCGTGACACGCACCGTCCTGACCAAAGCGTAATTCATCAGGAATCGGGTGGTTTGAGCCTCCCGGCCGTCCTAGATTGCGGCGCATGAGAATGAGCCTTGCAGCCTCCGACATTCGTCCGGCAACAATCGCGCCCTTGAAACGGGCCGCCGACGATTATGAAGTCGTGCGCCGCGCCATTGCGCATATCCGCGGGAACTGGCGCGCACAGCCTGAAATCGAGCAGGTCGCGGAAGCGGCCGCCGTCAGCGCCACGGAATTGCACCATCTGTTCCGCCGCTGGTGCGGGCTGACGCCGAAGGCGTTCCTCCAGGCGCTGACGCTCAATCACGCGCGCGACCTGCTGCGCTCCTCGGCGAGCGTGCTCGACACAGCCTACGAAGTCGGCCTGTCCGGACCTGGACGGCTGCACGATCTGTTCGTCACTCACGAGGCGATGTCGCCGGGCGAATGGAAGGTTGGCGGCAGCGGACTGACGCTCACCTACGGCTTTCATCCGAGTCCGTTCGGGACGGCGCTCGTGATGACGACGCCGCGCGGACTCGCCGGATTGGCACTGGCCGATGCAGGCCGCGAGCGCGGCGCGCTCGCGGACATGCGCTCGCGTTGGCCGAATGCGCGCTACGTCGAAGATGCCACGGCGACTGCGCCGACCGCGCAGCGAATTTTTAATCCTGCGCTCTGGAAGCAGGAACAGCCGCTCCGAGTCGTGCTGATCGGCACGGACTTCGAAGTCCGCGTCTGGGAGAAGCTGCTCACCATCCCGATGGGCCGCCTCACCACCTATTCCGATCTTGCAGCAAGCGCAGGCGCGCCGAAAGCCGCGCGCGCAGTCGGCGCTGCGGTGGGCAAGAATCCAATTTGCTTCGTAGTCCCGTGCCACCGCGTCGTCGGCAAAAGCGGCGACATCACCGGGTATCACTGGGGCCTCACGCGCAAGCGCGCGATGCTCGGCTGGGAAGCGGGTATCGTAGCGGCGTAGCCCAGTACGGGCAATCGCGGTTCCGTAAATACGTTTGTCAATTGTGCAGGGAACTCCTCTGTTCCAATCGGAACGCGGCATATCGCCACGGCGTTTTCATTGCGGACATAAGAGGAGGCACATATGCGAGTCCGATTTGCAGTTGCGCTTCTTGCGGCGACGGCGGTAGCCCCGTTCGCGGCGCAGGCACAATACTACCACGACCCTGGATACACGCAGGAAGATGCGGCGGGCGGAGCAGCGGTGGGCGGCGCGGTGGCCGGACCGGTCGGCGCGGCGGCCGGCGCCATTGTGGGCGGAACGGTCGGCGCGGCGTCCGATGCTGCGACGGCGATCTTCGCGCCGCCGCCCCCGCCGGTCGTGACCTATGTGGAACGCGAACGCGTCCCGTCGATCGCGGTGCAGGACGAGGTGGTTGTCGGCCGGCTGCTGCCGCCCACCGTCGTGCTGCATCAGGTCCCGAAGTACAAATATGAGTACGCGGTGGTGAACCACAAGCGCGTCAACGTCGAACCCGGAATGCGCCGCGTGGTGAAGATCATCGAGTAGTCAGACAGCATAAAATGGAAAGCCCCGCCAACTCGGCGGGGCTTTTTCTTTTTTGTGGAGGGCGGTTTGTTACGCCGCCAAATCCAATTTCGAGGCGACGGTCGAATCTGCCCCCAGGCGATAGATGATCGGCACGCCGGTCGCAATTTCGCGCTTCAAAATGTTTTCCTTGTTCAACCGCTCCAGCACCATGACCAGAGCGCGCAGCGAATTACCATGCGCCGCGACCAGCACGCGCTCGCCGCGCAGCACGCGCGGCTGAATCTCCGTCACGTAATACGGCAGCGTGCGCGCGAGTGTGTCTTTCAGGCTTTCGCCTCCAGGAGGCGCGATGTCGTAGGAGCGGCGCCAGATATGTACCTGCTCTTGGCCCCACTTTGCGCGGGCATCGTCCTTGTTCAATCCGGAAAGATCGCCGTAGTCGCGCTCGTTCAGCGCCTGGTCCTTGAATACCGGAATGCCGGCAATGCCCATCTCCTGCAGTACGAGATCGAGCGTGCGCTGAGCGCGCTTGAGCGCCGAGGTATAGGCGACGTCGAAGGAGAGCCCTTGCGCCTTCAGCTTGCGGCCGGCCTCGCGCGCTTCCTTGATGCCCTGCTCGGTCAGATCGACGTCGCGCCAGCCGGTGAACAGGTTTTTCAGATTCCATTCGCTCTGGCCGTGGCGAACGAGCACGAGAAGGCGGTCGGTCATGGAGAAGTCCTCAAGGTGAGGGCTGTTCTTTCGCGGAGATTGAGGCCCGAGGTCAAGCCCGGTCGGCCTCACGCAGCGAGGTCGGCAACCACCGCGTCGAGAACGGGAAAACCGGCCTGTGTCACACGCAGGCGGCCTTCGGCGGTGGTCTCCACTGCCCCCTCCTCCTGCAGGATCGAGATGCGGTGCGGGTTGAGCTCGCGTCCGGCGAGCGCGGAATAGCGCGCGGGCTCGATGCCCTCGGCCAGCCGCAGGCCCATCAGGAGGTATTCGTCCGCCGTCTCGTCCGTGCTCAGCGGCTCGTTGACGAGGAGCCCATGCCCGAGTGCTTCGACGCGCATCAGCCAGCTTTCGGGCCGCTTCTCCGTCTCGGTGGCAAAGCGCCGCCCGCCGATTGTCAGTCGTCCGTGCGCGCCCGGACCGATGCCCGCATAATCCTGCCCGCGCCAATAGATCAGATTGTGCCGGCACTCGGCGCCCGGCCGCGCATGATTTGAGATTTCGTAGGCCGGCAGACCGTGTGCGCTGCAGACGGCCTGCGTAAGGTCGTAGAGATCGCGCGCAAGATCCTCGTCCGGAGTGGCGAGCTTGCCGGCGCGATGCAGGTTGAAGAAGGTCGTGCCCGGCTCGATGGTCAATTGATAAAGCGACAGATGCTCCGCCGCTTCGTCGATTGCGCGCGTGAGCTCCCGCTCCCACTCCGCCAATGTCTGGCGCGGCCGCGCATAGATCAGATCGAACGAGTAGCGATCGAAGATCGAGCGCGCCACTGCAACGGCATCGAGCGCCTCGCGTGCGGTGTGCAGCCGGCCGAGTTCTTTCAGCGCGGCGTCATCGAGCGCCTGCACGCCGAGTGACACACGATTAACGCCCGCGGTACGGTAGCCGCGGAAACGCGTTGCCTCGACGCTGGTGGGATTTGCTTCGAGCGTTATCTCGATGTCCGGTGCTATGTTCCACTGCTTCGCGATGCCGTCGAGAATTGCTTCCACTGATTCGGGCTGCATCAGCGATGGTGTGCCGCCGCCGAAAAAGATGCTGGAAACAGTGCGGCCTGGAATGCGCGTGGCCGTCGTCGTCAGTTCTTTCAGCACCGCACGAACGTAACGCGGCTCGTCATAGCCGCCGTGGCGCACATGGCTGTTAAAATCGCAGTACGGACATTTCGAGAGACAAAATGGCCAATGTACATACACGGCGAAGGGCGCGGACGAATTCATGTTAACCATGTTACTCTTGTCCGCCGAACGATTCCAGCAGCTTGGGCGAGCGCCCTGCGGAAAAATCTTTAAAATTGTAGCGAACTGCGGCGCGGCCGACGGCTCAGCGCCGGCCGCGACATCGCATTAGCGGGAAAGCTCAATAGCGTCGGTAACTGGTGGCGCCGACACGCGCCGCAGTAGATCGTACGAACCGCCCATGCCAGTCGTTTCGGCGCGCGTGATTGACGTGTGCGCGACATTGCGCGTGCCGGTCGGACCCGCGCCCCAGGCCAGGAACACAATGAACCCGACCACCCCCAGAAGAACAACGATGCTACCGATTTCGTCGGGCGTCGTGGCTCTACCGCTGGAGTCATACCGCATTGGCGAGCCCCGCGAAGGCGTCGAAAAAGAGATATAGCGTACCGCTCCTAGGCGATGAGCACGCATTGCTCAGTCTTGAAAATGCGAAAGTGGAAAAGGCCGCTTCTTTGAAGCGGCCCTTTTTGCTGCATATCGGTGCCGTGATTATTCGGTCGGTGCGACCGCGAGACGCTCGGGTGCCGGTGCGCGCTCGCTGCGGAAGACGAGGAAGCCGAAGAAGAGCATCCCCGCGAGAATAATGAGCGAGCCGACGGCCGCGATCGGATCGCCGCCCTCGTGGCCCGTGTGCGCAAGGCCGACACCGATCGTCGTCACGACGGTGCCGAAACACCAAATCCTGACCTGCACGAGCGCCGCTTTGCTGCGGTCGAGCGCCGGATTGAGCCGGTAATAGATGCCGAACAGGAACAGCGACACCCAGCCAAGTAGATTGAGGTGCGCGTGCGCGGGAAAGGCGGAATGATCGTTGGAAATTGCCATCTGGATGCCCCACACCATTCCGGCAAGAACGAACAGTACGGCCGCTTGAAAGCTGGCAGACGAAGCCTTCATGGAATTACCCCCGAATGTTCTTTGAGACTTCGAGATTAGCAGCCGAAGGGCGATCTTTCACCCGCTTTTTTAGTAGAACGCACAGCCACGCGCGTTAATGTTACGACTGCATTTTGGTGGGAGGACGCATGCAGAACGAAGATCCCTGGGCGTGGATGCAGCCGTACGACGTGCAGCGGTTCGGCGACGTCATCCTCGACCGAAAGGAGCAGGAGCGCTGGTGCCGCGCCGTGCTGCTCGGCGGTCTTCCGTTCATGTGGCGCAAGGCCGAGGTCGCCCGCAATTTGATCTACGACCGCCTGGAGCTCCGTACCGGCGACAAGGTCCTCATCATTGGCGAGTGCATCGAACCGTGCGGTTTCGTGGACGACATGCGGCGGCGTGTCGGGCCGGGCGGCGAGATCAAGGTCATCGACATCACCGACGAGGCCCGCGACAACTACATCGCCAAGAAACGCGGCCGCGGCGGTCAGCTTGCGACCTGGCAGTGGACCTACACTAGCGACATCGCGGACGGCGCGTTCGACTGCGTCGCCTGCCTACAGGGCGTGCAGCACACGGACGACTGGCGCGAGACCGGGGCAGAGCTGCTGCGCGTGATGAAGCCGGGGCGCAATCTGATGCTCGCCGAGATTGCATACAGCCCCGAGACGAAAATGAAGATCGAGCTCGACATGCATATTGAGTACGTCTTCGACAAGCTCCTGTCGCGCGTCGGCTGGACGCTCGATGATTTCCCCTACTACAGCCCGAAAGACCTCGAAGCGGCGTTCGCCGGTCTCGTCGAGCAGCCGGGAAGCTTCGTGTGGAGGGGCATCGAAGTTTTCTGGGGCCGCAGGCCTACGCGCTAGGGCGCGCAAGGCGACCGCAGATCAGAACTCCGGTTTGTATCCGGCCGCCGTGCGCTGGATGGTCCCGGCGAAAGGAAAGCCGACATGCCCGGGAAACATCAGAGCGTTGGTTGAGGCGCAATAGTCGAGCAATCTGCGCCGCGACGCTCTTGCCTGGTCCGCATCCGAATTCTTCGGAAAATTCCAGTCCGGGAAGTAGACCTGAAGCAGGTGATGCAGGACGTCTCCGGCGAACACGCCCCGCTTACCGGCGCTCTCCAACTTGAAGAAGACGTGTCCCGGCGAGTGTCCCGGCGCCGGCTCGATCTCGATGAATTCGTTGAGCCGGCACGGTCCATCCACCAGATCGGCCCGATCTGCATCGATAATCGGAACGACGCATTCACGGAAAGTGCCCAGTTCTGCTGGAGCGGTCGCCGGATCCGCATCCAGCGCGGAAAAGTAATCGACGTCCTTTTTGGAAAACACGTAGCGGGCATTGGGAAACGTCGGCACCCATCGGCCGTCACGTTGGCGCGTATTCCAGCCGACATGGTCGTGGTGCAGATGCGTGCACATTACGAGATCGATGTCCTCGGGCTTGCAGCCTGCAGCCGCCAGTCGCTCGAGCCAAGGAACGTTGAGCATGTGCCAGGCCGGACGGTCCGGCTTGGACTTGCTGTTTCCACAACAGCTGTCGATCAATATTTTTCGACCGTCGATCTCCAGCAACCAGCTATGGACGCTTAATTTTATCAAGCCACTGTCCGCATCGTAATGATGTGGCGCGAGCCACTCGCGGTGCAGCGCCAGCAGTTCGTCCGTGCAGTCGGGAAAGATCCGGCGCAACGGATAGGTCGAGCCGTACGTCTCTTCGACGCGGGTTATCTTTGCGGCGCCGACTTCCAAAATCATGTCTCCTCCCTATTGACTCTGCCTAGTTGCCTTCAGGATAGGCGTCAGCCGCTCAACCTCGCTGTGCACAAGTTCGGCCAAAGCCTCCGGCCCACGGCGGTCCGGTTCGGCAATGATTGCCCCGAGATCGCTCAACCGCTTTTGCACGGCAGGCTCGTCGAGGCCTTTGTTCAATGCCGCGGCCAGCTTGTTGATGACTTCTTTCGGCGTGCCCTTCGGAGCAAAGGCTGCATAGAACGGCGCGCAATCGAACTGTGGGAAGCCCTGCTCGTACGACGTGGGAACATCCGGCAGCATGGGGCTGCGTTTCTTCGACGCGATCGCCAGCGCCTTCACCGTGCCGGCGCGCACGTGCGAGAGCGGTCCGAGCACAGGATCGCAATCATAATCGACCTGCCCGGCAAGAATGGCCGTCATTACCGGCGCGGTGCCGGTGAATGGAATCATCGTCGGCTTGATCCCGATGGAGGAATTGAGAAGAAGGCAGCCGATGTAGGAGACCGAGCCGACCCCCGCATGGCCCATGTTGAGCTTCCCCTCATTGGCTTTAGCGTAGGCCACGAACTCCTTGAGATTATTGGCGGGAAAATCCTTGCGGACGGCGAGCAGCTCCGGCTGCTCGTCGATCAACCCGATCGGCTCGAAATCTTTTTCCGGGTCATAGCCAAGGTTCGGATAAAACATCGGGGCTGCGGCGTGTGTGCCCATGTGCCCCGAGATGATGGTGTAACCGTCGGGGCGCGCATGTGCCGCGCGCAGCGATCCGACCGTTCCGCCGGCTCCTCCGACATTCTCGACCACAAACGACTGACCGAGATGCCGGGATAAAATGTCTGCCAGGACGCGGCCTGTGACGTCAGCGGGCCCGCCAGGCGCGAACGGGACAATGATCGTCACCGTACGCGCAGGATACTCTTCTGCGCGAGCGAAATTCATCGCGCTGACGATCAAAACAGCTGCGGCGAAGCATAGCTTTTTCATGATGTCCTCCCCGAGACTTTGCCGGTCTAATGCCGGTTTCCGGGAAATATGCCAGCTTACTGGTCACGTGGGGAGAGCAAACCGGGCGGTTGCTTGCCAAGCCGCAGCCCCGATGGGATCATCCACCCAACGATAAGGATAAACTGGGGGAGCGCGCGATGTTGTTCGGCCGAACGATCGGCAGCAAACGTATTTTTTCTGCTTTGCTGCTGCTCGGAATTTCGACTGCGCAAGTGCATGCGGATACGTATCCGAACCGCCGGATCAGTTTCATCGTCGCGTTCGCGCCGGGCGGCGTAGCGGACACGCTGGCGCGACAGGTCGCGCACGGTCTCGAAAGCAAACTCGGCCAGAGCGTCGTGGTGGAGAATCGTCCCGGTGCTGGCGGCAATCTCGCGGCCGGCCTGGTTGCGCGCGCCAATCCCGACGGCTACGCGTTTCTGCTCACGACGACCGCGCTCGCAATCAATTTGACGTTACACAAGTCAAATCCGTTCTCCGGCGAGGATTTCAAAGCGGTCGCGATCCTCGCGTCCAGTCCGGAGGCGCTGGCCGTCGACCCGAGCAGCCCATCGAATAATCTGGCGGAATTCATCAAGGCCTCGCAAGGCAAGAGCATCACGTTCGGTTCGGCCGGGGTCGGGACCGGATCGCATATTCAGGCGGAATACTTCTTCAAAGAAATCGCAAAAATCCCTGCCACCCACGTTCCTTTCCAGGGCGGTGCGCCGGCCATCAACGCGGCCATGGGTAATCAGATCGACCTCCTTGCCACGACGCTCGGCGGGCTGGCCGCATCGCAAATCCAGAGCGGAAAATTGAAAGGCTTGGGAATCGCGGCCGAGAAACGCGCGGCCGTGGTGCCGAATGTCCCGACCTATGCGGAATCCGGCTTCCCCGGATTTTACGCAGCCTCTTGGGTCGGCATCTTCGCGCCCGCCAAGACCGATGCTGAAATCCTCAAAAAGCTGAACGCCGCGGTCGAAGAGGTGATGAAGGATCCCGAGACGCAGAAGAAATTAGAAAGCATCGGCTTTGATCCGATCTACAGCAATGCGGCGCATGCCGAGCAGTTTTTCAGGTCGGAAGTCGCGAACTGGGGCAAGATGGTCACGGCTGTAGGCCTGTCGATTCCCTGATCGAACGGCCCGCGTTACATCAGCAGCTTGCCGCGCACGTCGATCGCCTTTTCGATTCGGATCATCACGCCGATGCCAGCTTCGGCTCCGACGTGCGTCTGCTCGCGTGGCAACAGCTTTGCGAAGATCGCTTCGCGGATGGGACCGCTCTCGTGCAGTTCAACGGTGCCGAAGAAGCGCAGAAAGCCGGAGTCGAGAATGCCGTCACGCTGCGCCTTGAAATTCGCGTACATCACGCAGACTCGTTTCTCCATGCCGAGATTGTCCAGCACCGTGCGTTTCGAGCGCTCCCAGTAGGCGAGATGCTCATCGTCGAAGACGATCATGCTGCCCTTGGGAGTGATGTTCGGACCTTCAGGCCCGACCGTCGCAAGTAGGCAGGGATACCCGTCGTCCCAAGCATTGCGAATGAGTACCTGGATCGTCGGTGAGAGAGGCATGAGCGTCTTCCCGCGGGGACGTTGGATGCGCAGTTATGCAAATCGGACGCTGAAGAGACAAGCCTATCTTATTTCTTCTGCAAGCAGGCGGCCGCAAGCTGCATGAAACCGCGGGCGCGATGCGAGAGCCCCTGCCCCTTCGGCGGCAATCCATGCTTCTCCTCCGCGCCCATCTCGCCGAAGGTGCGCTCGGATCCGTCCGGCTGAAACAGCGGATCGTAGCCGAAGCCTCTCTCCCCGCGCGGCGGCCAGACGGCGATGCCATCCACACGGCCTTCGAACTGCTCGACGTGATCGTCCGGCCACGCAAGGCAAAGCGCCGCGATGAAATGCGCGCGCCTTTGCATAGGCTCGCGCGCACCGCGCTCGATCAGGAGCGTCTGGATGCGATTCATCGCACCGCGGAAATCCTTCTCCGGCCCCGCCCAGCGCGCCGAGTGAATGCCCGGCTTGCCGTCGAGCGCATCGACGCAGAAGCCGGAGTCGTCGGCAAAGGCGGCAAGATTGGTTGCTTTCGCGGCGGCGAGCGCCTTGATGCGCGCATTGGCGGCAAACGTTCTGCCGTTTTCGGCAGGCTCAGGTAAACCGAGCTCACCGGCCGACTTCGCCTCGATGCCATAGGGCGCTAGCAACTCGCGCATTTCGCGGAGCTTGCCGGGGTTGTGGGTGGCGATGACGACTGGTGAAGTGAGCTGGCGCGGCATCGTGCTCACATCACCGCCATCTTCTGCAGGCCGACGAGCTTCTCGCAGCCTTTGCGCGCGAGCGCGAGCAGCGTCAGGAATTGATCTTCCGAAAACGGCGTGCGCTCGGCGGTCGCCTGGATCTCGACGATGTTGCCGTTGCCGGCGATGACGAAATTGGCGTCCGTCTCGGCTTCGGAATCTTCCGCATAGTCAAGATCGAGCACGGCCGTGTTCTGATAGACGCCGCACGAAATCGCCGCGATGTGATCGCGCAACACCCCCTGCCGGACCATGTCGCGCGACTTCATCCAGGCCAGGCAATCGGCAAGCGCGACCCAGGCGCCGGTGATCGAGGCGGTGCGTGTGCCGCCATCCGCCTGGATCACGTCGCAGTCGATGGTGATCTGCCGCTCGCCGAGCGCGACCAGATCGATGACGGACCGCAGCGAGCGGCCGATCAGGCGCTGAATTTCAACGGTACGTCCGCCCTGCTTGCCAGCGCTCGCCTCCCGACGGGTCCGCTCTGAGGTGGCGCGCGGCAGCATGCCGTATTCGGCCGTCACCCAGCCCCGTCCCTGCCCTTTCAGCCAGGGGGGCAGCCGTTCTTCGAGGCTCGCTGTGACGAGCACATGCGTGTCCCCGAACTTCACGAAGCACGAGCCTTCGGCGTACTTCACCACCCCGCGCTCCAGCGAAACCGGGCGCAATTCATCAACCTGTCGGCGGCTCGGCCGCATCGGACTATCCTCGCGAGTAAGACGGATTCGGCCGCACACCATAACGATCCGCCCCGCTTGAACAAGGCCGGTGCAATGGTCAATTCTGTAGGCGATTTCAGGAGGTTCCTCTGTGGCGTCGCATGATGTCCCGATCGGATCGTCGCAGGTCTCGCTGGCAGCGCTGAACGAGCGCTCGCGCGAGATCTTCCGGCTGATCGTCGAGAGCTACCTCGCCACCGGCGAGCCGGTCGGTTCGCGCAATCTCTCGCGCATCCTGCCCATCACGCTCTCGCCAGCCTCGATCCGCAACGTGATGTCAGACTTGGAGCATCTCGGGCTGATCTTTGCCCCGCATACGTCCGCGGGGCGGCTGCCGACCGAATTGGGCCTGCGCTTCTTCGTCGACGCGCTGATGCAGGTCGGCGATCTCGCCGAGGACGACCGCCGCTCGATCGAGGCGCAGGTCGCTGGGATGGGCAGCGGCATGTCACTCGAGGGCGTGCTGACGGAAGCATCGCAGGCGCTCTCGGGATTGACGCGCTCCGCCGGCGTAGTGCTCACCGCGAAGAATAATGTGCGGCTCAAGCACGTCGAGTTCGTCCGTCTCGAACCCGAGCGCGCGCTCGTCGTCCTCGTCTCGGAAGACGGGCAGGTCGAAAACCGCGTTTTGCCGGTTCCGGCCGGACTGCCGACGTCCTCGCTGGTCGAGGCCGGCAATTTCCTGAATGCGCGGTTGCGCGGGAAAACGCTGGCCGAACTGCGCGGCGAGATCGAGAAGGCGGTCGTCGAAGGCGAGGCCGAACTCGATCAGCTTACACAGAGGATCATCGCGACCGGGCTCGCGAGCTGGTCTGGCGGCGAGAGCGAAGAACGCAAGCTGATCGTACGCGGCCACTCCAATCTGCTCGACGACCTGCATGCGCTGGACGATCTCGAGCGCGTGCGGCTCCTGTTCGACGCGCTGGAAGCCAAGCGCGGCGTCATCGACCTGCTCGGCCGCGCCGAGCGCGCCGACGGCGTACGCATCTTCATCGGCTCGGAGAACAAGCTGTTCTCGTTGTCCGGCTCCTCGACCATCGTCGCGCCCTATCGGGACAGCAAGGGCCGCATTGTCGGCGTCATCGGGGTGATCGGCCCGACGCGTCTGAACTACGCGCGGGTCATCCCGATGGTCGACTATACCGCCCGGGTGGTCAGCCGGCTCCTCTCCGACGCTTGATTTTTGGCGCTTCAGGCCTGATATGCGCCGCATCCGAGCAGTTTAAGGTGGATTGAACACGATGACCGACGAGAGCACTCGTCAGCCGGCCGACATCGGCGCGCAGATAGCAGACGGCCCATCCGAGACGGCCCCCCAGCCAAAAGCTGAGCCCGATCCGGTCGAGGCGGCGCAATGGGAAGCGGCCGAATACAAAGACAAGCTTTTGCGCACCCTGGCGGAGATGGAAAACCTTCGCCGCCGGACAGAACGCGAAGTAGCCGACTCGCGGGCCTACGGCATTACAAGCTTCGCCCGCGACGTGCTGGCCGTCGCCGACAACATGCATCGGGCGCTGGAAGCAATCGGGCCGGAGCTGCGCGAACAGGGCGACGCCAAGGTCAAATCGCTCATCGAGGGCGTCGAGCTCACCGAACGCGAGCTGCTCAAATCACTGGAAAAGAACGGGGTTCGCAAATTCTCACCGCAGGGCGAGAAATTTGACCCGAACCTGCATCAGGCCATGTACGAGGTTCCGAACGCAGACGTTCCTCCCGGCCACGTCGCCCACGTCATGCAGTCCGGCTACATGATCGGCGAGCGGGTCTTGCGCCCGGCCCTCGTTGGAGTTGCCAAGGCCGCGCCGAAGGCTCGCCAGCCGGCCGCGGTTAACGACAATCCGGACTCCGGAAATGCGGCCTAAGGGCCGCAGATCAGGCACATCTTGCGGGCTCTTGGGCCCCTCCTATATGACCCAAGAAGCCGCAAATCTGCGGTGAATCATGTATCCCCAGGGGGCTGGTTAGGGGGGATTGGCGGGGTGATCCGCCTCTTCCTGTCCGGGCGCTGAAAGGCCCGGCCGGCCTGCCGCAAATGAGAGGACTAGACATGGGCAAGGTCATCGGCATCGACCTCGGCACCACGAACTCCTGCGTCGCTGTCATGGAAGGCAAGACGCCGAAGGTCATCGAGAACGCCGAAGGCATGCGCACGACGCCGTCGATCGTCGCTTTTACGGACGATGGCGAGCGTCTGGTCGGTCAACCGGCCAAACGTCAAGCAGTCACCAATCCGGAAAAGACCATCTTCGCGGTGAAGCGCCTGATCGGACGGCGCTACGAGGACCCGATGGTCGAGAAGGACAAGAAACTCGTCCCCTATCAAATCAGCCGGGCATCGAACGGCGATGCCTGGGTCGAGGCGGACGGCAAGACCTATTCGCCGTCACAGATCTCCGCTTTTACGTTGATGAAAATGAAGGAGACCGCGGAGGCCTATCTTGGCCAGAAGGTCGAGCAGGCGGTCATCACGGTTCCCGCCTACTTCAACGACGCCCAGCGCCAGGCGACCAAGGACGCCGGCAAGATCGCGGGCCTCGAAGTGTTGCGCATCATCAACGAGCCGACGGCGGCCGCGCTTGCCTACGGTCTCGACAAGCAGAAGACCGGCCTGATCGCGGTCTATGACCTCGGCGGCGGCACGTTCGACATCTCGATCCTCGAGATTGGCGACGGCGTGTTCGAAGTGAAGTCCACGAACGGCGACACGTTCCTGGGCGGCGAAGATTTCGACATGCGCCTGGTCAACTACCTCGCCGACGAATTCCAGAAGGAGCAGGGCATCGACCTGCGCCGCGACAAGCTCGCGCTGCAGCGGCTGAAGGAAGCCGCCGAGAAGGCGAAGATTGAGCTGTCGTCGACGACGCAGACCGAAATCAACCTGCCGTTCATTACCGCGGATGCGTCGGGTCCGAAGCACCTGACGATGAAGCTCACCCGCGCCAAGTTCGAGGCGCTCGTCGACGATCTCATCCAGAAGACGGTGGAGCCGTGCCGCAAGGCGCTGAAAGACGCCGGCGTGTCGGCGGGCGAGATCCACGAAGTCGTCCTGGTCGGCGGCATGACGCGCATGCCGAAGGTACAGGAAGTCGTGAAGCAGTTCTTCGGCAAGGAGCCGCACAAGGGCGTCAACCCCGATGAGGTGGTGGCGATCGGCGCGGCGATTCAGGCCGGCGTGCTGCAGGGCGACGTGAAGGACGTGCTGCTGCTCGACGTCACCCCGCTGTCGCTCGGCATCGAGACCTTGGGCGGCGTGTTCACGCGCATCATCGACCGCAACACAACCATCCCGACCAAGAAGAGCCAAGTCTTCTCGACCGCGGAGGACAATCAGAACGCGGTGACCATCCGCGTCTTTCAGGGCGAGCGCGAGATGGCGGCAGACAACAAGCTGCTCGGCCAGTTCGACCTAGTCGGCATCCCGCCGGCGCCGCGTGGCGTGCCGCAGATCGAGGTCGCGTTCGACATCGACGCCAACGGAATCGTCAACGTGTCCGCCAAGGACAAGGCGACAGCCAAGGAGCAGCAGATCCGCATCCAGGCCTCCGGAGGCCTGTCCGAGTCCGACATCCAGAAGATGGTGAAGGACGCGGAAGCGCACGCCGAGGAAGACAAGAAGCGCAAGGCTGCGGTCGAAGCGAAAAACCACGCGGAAGCGCTGGTGCATTCGACCGAGAAGGCGCTCTCTGAGCACGGCTCGAAGATCGGCGACGCCGATCGCACCGCGATCGAGAACGCGATGGCCGATCTGAAAGAAGCGCTCAAGGGTAACGACGCCGATGCTATCCAGCAGAAGACCAACACGCTGGCGCAGGCGTCGATGAAGCTCGGCGAGGCCATGTACAAGCAGCAGCAGGAGGGCGCTGCCTCCGGCACTGCGGGCCAGGCTTCGGGCGAAAAGAAAGAAGACGTCGTCGACGCGGAATTCACCGAAGTCGATGACGACAAAAAGAAGTCCGCTTGATCAGGCGGAGAGCGATGATGGTCCTCATCCTGAGGAGGCCAAAGGCCGTCTTGAAGGATCATGGCCATCCTGACGAAAACCTCGTCCTTCGAGATGCGTTTCGCGCTCCTCAGGACGAGGTTTTATTTATGCGGCGGGGATAGCTAGTGTCCAAACGCGACTACTACGAGGTGCTGGGCGTTTCACGGACCTGCACGGAAGCGGATCTCAAGGTTTCCTTCCGCAAGCTTGCGATGCAACACCATCCCGACCGCAATCCCGGCGACAAGGATTGCGAGCACCGTTTCAAGGAAATCAACGAGGCCTATGATGTCCTGAAGGACGGCGACAAGCGCGCCGCCTATGACCGCTTCGGTCATGCTGCGTTCGAGCACGGCGGCGGCATGGGCGGAGCCGGATTCAGCGCCGATTTTGGTTCTGCTTTCGCCGACATCTTCGAAGGCATCTTTGGAATGCCGGGCAGCGGGCGCGGCCGCTCTTCGGGACGCGAGCGCGGCTCCGATCTCCGCTACAATATGGAGATCACGCTCGATGACGCGTTCTCGGGCAAGGCCGCGCAAATCCGCATTCCGACGTCGGTCACCTGCGAGGCGTGTTCCGGCTCGGGCGCAAAGGCCGGCACGAAGCCGAAGGCCTGCGCGAGCTGCGGCGGTATGGGCAAGATCCGGCATGCGCAAGGCTTCTTCACGCTCGAGCGCACCTGTCCGACGTGCCAAGGCCGCGGGCAGGTCATTGACGATCCGTGCAAGGCGTGCGGCGGCGGCGGGCGAGTCACTCGCGAGCGCACCTTGTCGGTCAACATTCCGGCCGGTGTGGAAGACGGCACGCGCATTCGTCTCGCCGGCGAGGGCGAAGCCGGCTTACGCGGCGGCCCAGCGGGCGACCTTTATATTTTTCTGTCGATAACTCCGCACGAATTCTTCCAGCGCGATGGCGCCGATCTGCACTGCCGCGTGCCGATCTCGATGGTGTCCGCCGCGCTGGGCAGCGAATTCGAAGTGCCCTCGATCGACGGCAGCAAGGCGCGCATGAAAATCCCGGCCGGCACACAGACCGGCCGCCGTTTCCGCTTGAGCGGTAAAGGAATGCCGGTGCTGCGCTCGAAACAAACCGGCGACATGTATGTTCAGGTTTCGGTGGAAACGCCGCAGAATTTGAGTAAGAAACAGCGTGAATTGCTGGCTGAATTCGACAAGCTTTCATCCGACGAGACACAACCTGAATCGACAGGTTTCTTCGGCAGGGTGAAAGATTTTCTCGACGGGCTGGCTGCGCGTGGCACGCATACCGAGTGACCCGTCTTGACCCGCTGTGTATCGAGTTCTAGTCGTGAAGTTTCAGTACAGCCCGGCTGCCTTAACGGGTCCCGTTGACATGCCCCCCCAAGTGACAGCCCGCGTCGCCAAGAAACCCCTCCGCCTCGACGACGAGGTCCAGTTCATCCGCTCCTGGATCGAAAAGCCGCTCCGCACCGGGGCGGTCATGCCGTCGAGCAAGGCCTTGGCACGCACTATGGCCCGACATGTGGATCGTGCCTCGGATGGCCCGGTCATCGAGCTCGGCCCGGGCACTGGTCCTGTCACCGCCGCGCTGGTGGAGCGTGGGATTGAGCCATCGCGCCTTGTGCTGGTCGAATTCAACTCCGATTTCTGCCGCTTGTTGCGCAAGCGCTATCCGGAAGCGACCGTCGTGCAGGGCGACGCCTATCGGCTGCGGCACTTGATAGAAAGCAAGCTGGAACAGCCCGCCGCAGCAATCGTGTCCAGCTTGCCGCTGCTGACCAAGCCGCTGCGCTCGCGCCTGCGCCTGATGGCCGATGTCGTCGGGCTGATGCAACCAAAGGCGCCGTTCATACAGTTCACCTACGGTCTCGTACCGCCGATCCCTAAGACGCTGTCCAGCATCAGCGCGGAAGCATCGAACCTGATCTGGCTCAACCTGCCGCCCGCACGCGTGTGGGTGTATCGCGGACGGTAAAGCCGCAACCGTCATCGCTCGATTGGCCTGTCATGCCCGGCCTTGTGCCGGGCATCCACGTCTTTAGGCTCGACCCGATGAAGTCGCGGATGGCCGGGACACAGGCGTTCTGAAGGAACGCAGTGCTTCGAACGGCTAAGCCCGGCCGTGATGAGAAAGCGTAGCCGATGCCTCCGCCGAAAATTTTGGTTCTGCCCGGCTCGAACCGCACCGGTTCGCACAATGTCCGGCTGGCAGCGCTTGCGGCCAAAGAGCTGACGTTACGGGACGTTGATGTCACGCGTATCTCGCTCGTCGATTATCCGCTGCCGATTTATGAGGCCGATATCGACGCCCGCAGCGGGCAGCCCGAGAACGCGGTCAAGCTCAAGCGCATGATCCAGGCTCACCACGGGGTCTTCATCGCGAGCCCGGAATATTCCGCCTCCGTCACGCCGCTCTTGAAGAATGCGATCGACTGGGTCTCGCGCGTGCG
>Ga0207766_1000069_pt1 | contig 19163 bp, 19 predicted proteins | sample LuqExpMetageno68_FD_187825 | JGI IMG/M metagenome (GOLD analysis project Ga0207766, IMG submission 187825) | Tropical forest soil microbial communities from Luquillo Experimental Forest, Puerto Rico - Sample 68 (SPAdes) | ecosystem: Environmental > Terrestrial > Soil > Tropical forest ...
GAGCGCCTTGACGATCGCTGACATGCCGACCGCGCCGGAGCGCGAGCCGTAGGTGCCCATGCCGAATTGCACCTTGTCGGTGTCGCCGTGCACGATGGAGACGTTGTCGAATGGGATGCCGAGCCGCTCGGAGACGAGCTGCGCGAACGTCGTCTCGTGCCCCTGCCCGTGCGCATGACAACCGGTCAGCACCTCGACCGAGCCGGTCGGATTGACGCGCACTTCCGCGCTTTCCCATAAGCCCACGCCCGCGCCGAGCGAGCCGACCGCCTGGCTCGGCGCAATTCCGCAGGCTTCGATGTATGTGGAATAGCCCATGCCGCGCAGCTTGCCGTTGCGAGCGGAATCGCGCCGGCGCTTATTGAAGCCCTTCACGTCGGCGATCTCCATCGCCTTTTTCAGCGATGCGCTGTAGTCGCCCGCGTCATAGGCCATGATCACCGGCGTTTGGTGCGGGAACGATTTGATAAAATTGCGCTTGCGCATATCGGCGGGATCGATGCCCATCTCGCGCGCCGCGACCTCGACCAGCCGCTCGACCACGAACGTCGCCTCCGGCCGCCCCGCCCCGCGATAGGCGTCCACCGGCACCGTGTTGGTATAGACCGCATCCACTTCGCAATAGATCTGCGGGATGTCGTACTGGCCGGACAGGAGCGTCGCGTAGAGATAGGTCGGCACCGACGACGAGAAGGTCGACATATAGGCGCCGAGATTGGCGATCGTCTTCGCCCGCAGCGCGAGGATCTTGCCGTTGCCATCGAGCGCGAGCTCGGCATGCGTGACGTGATCGCGCCCGTGCGCGTCGGAGACGAAGGCTTCCGACCGCTCCGCCGTCCACTTGACCGGCCGGTTCACCTTGCGGGCCGCCCACAGGCAGACGACCTCCTCCGGGTAGATGAAAATCTTCGAACCGAAGCCGCCGCCGACATCCGGCGCGATCACGCGCAATTTGTGCTCGGGCGCGATGCCGACGAAGGCGGAAATGACCAGCCGCGCGACATGCGGGTTCTGCGACGTATTCCACAGGGTCAGGTGGCCGGTGCCGGAGTCGTATTCGGCGAGCGCAGCGCGCGGCTCGATCGCGTTCGGCGCGAGCCGGTTGTTGACGATGTCCAGTTTGGTGACGTGTTTGGCCGCGGCGAACGCCGCATCGGCCGCCTTCGCGTCGCCCAGCGACCATTCGTAGATCATGTTCTTAGGCGCGACGTCGTGGATCTGCGGACCACTTTTGGCCTTGGCGGGATCGGCCACCGCCGGCAACACCTCGTAGTCCACCTTCACTTTATCGGCCGCGTCGCGCGCGTGCCCAGTCGTCTCCGCGACCACCACCGCGACGGCATCGCCCACGTGATTGACCGTGCCCGCCGCAAGCGCTGGGTGCGGCGCCATCTTCATCGGCGAGCCGTCCTTGGAATGGATCATCCAGCCGCAGATGAGATTGCCGATCTTGTCGTCGGCAAGCTGCGCCCCGGTGAGCACCGCGACGACGCCAGGCATCTTCGCCGCGTCGCTCGTGTCGATGGTCTTGATCCGCGCATGCGCGTGCGGCGAGCGCACGAAGACGGCGCGGGTCTCGCCCGGTCGGACCACGTCGTCGGTGTATTGGCCCTTGCCTGTGATGAAACGGAGATCTTCCTTCCGGCGCACCGCCGCGCCGATCCCGGTCGCTGTCATGGCGGTCTCCTCCCGTTTTATTTTGACACAGGCTTAAGTCGCGGCGTGCCTTTCGTTGCCCATCGCCTTGGCGCCGGCGGCGATCGCTTTGACGATGTTGTGGTAGCCGGTGCAGCGGCAGAGATTGCCGTCGAGTTGCTCGCGGATCGTGCGATCGTCGAGATCGTTGCCGCGGCGCCGCACGATATCGAGTGCGGCCATGATCATGCCGGGCGTGCAGTAGCCGCACTGCAGAGCGTGATGTTCTCGGAAGGCTTCCTGCATCGGATGCAGCGTGCCGTCGGGCTTGGCGACGCCTTCGATCGTGGTGATGTGCGCACCCTCGCACTGCAGGGCGAGTGTCGTGCAGGACTTGGCCGCGATGCCGTCGATGTGCACCACACAGGCGCCGCATTGGGAGGTGTCGCAGCCGACATGCGTGCCTGTAAGCCGCAGATTCTCGCGCAGGAACTGGACCAACAGGGTGCGGGCTTCCACCTCGCCGGAGACCTGCTTTCCATTCACCGTCATGGACACGGCTGGCATCGTCGTCCTCCCCAATTTTTTCTCAAAACGAACGCTTTTGCCCCTCGTCGTCAAGAAAACAGGACGAGAGGGTTGAAATCGCGTCGATTCCGTTCAGTTTGCCGTTGGAACGGGCTCAGTCTGAACCCGGGCTGCCGGTGCGGTCAAGCGTTCACGCCTTCTCGACCTGTCCGGCAAAGTTGCGGAAGAACTCGTCGGCAACCTTTTTCGCCGCGCCATTGATCAGACGCTGGCCGAGCTGGGCAAGCTTGCCGCCGATCTGGGCCTCGACGTTGTAGGTGAGCAGCGTCCCGCCGTCCTTGTCGGCGAGGCTGACAGTCGCGCCGCCTTTGGCGAAGCCGGCAACGCCGCCGTCACCCTCGCCGGAGATTCGGTAGCCGTTCGGCGGATCGAGATCGGTCAACTGCACGCGGCCTTTGAAGCGCGCCTTAACAGGCCCGACCTTGGTGGTCGCGACGGCGCGGAATCCGTTATCCGATTCCTTGTCGAGTTCTTCGCAGCCCGGAATGCAGGCCTTGAGCACCTCCGGATCGTTGAGCTTCTCCCAGACCACTTCGCGTTTGGCCGGTAACTGCACTTCGCCGGTCATCGTCATCGCCATCGGCGCTGTCTCCTTCTCACGCGGTCACACCGTGGGCTTTAAGCCCTCCGGCGGACGCTGAAAAGGCCTTTGCAGCTGCGCGGCGGGCATTTATGGGTGGCGATAGACAAACGACACACAATCGGGGAGGTCTCGATGCCCACCATCGCAACAGACGACGGCTGCGCCCTTCACATCGAAGTGGAAGGTCGCGAGGGCGCGCCGGCGCTGATGTTGTCCAACTCGCTCGGCACCAATCTGCATATGTGGGACGATCAGGCCGGCGAGCTTGCGAAGCACTTCCGGCTTGTTCGTTACGATCGCCGTGGACATGGCCGATCAGCCATACCGCCCGGTCCGTATTCGATGGAGCGATTTGGCCGCGACGTTCTAGCCATTCTCGATGCGCTCAAGATCGAGAAGACGAATTGGTGCGGGCTGTCGATGGGCGGCATGGTCGGACAGTGGCTCGGCGCCCACGCGCCAACCCGCGTCAACAAGCTCATCCTGTCCAACACCGCGCCGTATTATGCCGACAAGGCGCCGTGGGAGGAGCGCATCGCCTTCGTGCGCGAGAAGGGGTTGGGCGCGCTGGTCGATGCGAACATGCAGCGCTGGTTCACTGAAAGCTTCCGTGAGAGCCATCCGCACGTGATCGAACACATGAAGGCCATTTTCACCGACACGGACGTCAAAGGTTACATCGCCTGCTGCGAGGCAATTCGCGACATGGATTTCCGCGAAAGCAATCCGCGAGTGAAGGCTCCGACCATGGTGATCGTCGGCGCGCAGGACCCCGCCACACCGCCGGCGCAGGGCGAAGCAATAGCCAAGGCGATCCCAGGCGCGAAGATCGCCTCGATCGATGCCGCGCACATCGCCAACATGGAGCAGCCGCAGGTCTACACGAAGGCGGTACTCAACTTCCTGCTCAGCTAGTGGAGGCGCGCATGGACGAACGCAAACGCTACGACCGCGGCATGACGCAGCGGCGCAAGGTGCTGGGTGATGCCTGGGTCGACCGCGCCAACGCGAAGAAAACGCCTTTCACCGAGGAATTCCAGGACTTCATCACGCGCGCGGCGTGGGGCGAAATCTGGACGCGCCCGCATTACGACGAGCGCACACGGCGTGTGCTGGTCATCGGCACCATGCTCGCGCTCGACAAATGGGACGAATTCAGGATGCACGTTCGAGCCGCCCTCACCGAGGGAGGCTTCACGCCGGACGACATCAAGGAGATCATCCTGCAGCAGGCGATCTATTGCGGGGTGCCCGCCGCCAATCACGCCTTCAAGCAAGCGGCGGAGGTGATAGCCGAAGCAGCCAAGAACTAGGTCAGAACGGCGATTAAGCGACTTCCGGCAGCACGCGCGCTGCTTCCCCATCATCTGCATGGTCGAGCGCGCGCTCGACCATGCACAGCGCGATGCCGACCGTCGCGAGCGCCAGATGCATCGTGGATTCGCGGAAGAGCAAGTTGCTATGCGACCACAGCCCCGATACGCAGCCCGCGGCGGCGACAGCGGCGATGATGATCAGCGCACCTTCCAACAATTCGCTGCGCATACGACCGCGCGCGCGATCAAGCGCATACAGCCCGCAAAACGCGGCAGCGACCAGCTTCACCGCGGCGAGAAACGCGGCGAGTTTCACCAGCCCAAGCGGGCCGAAATTGAACACGTGGCCGAGCACGAAGATCGTCTGCGAACGCCACACATCCTCGAGACCGAGATGGGACGACGTGAACGCCTGCAACCCGGCGAAGCCCCAGACGAGTGCAAAATAGAGCGCGATCGCTAGGATCGTGGCTACGCGTACGATCGACGTCTTGCGCATGACGTCCCCCTTTACCGGTCGATCATGCGTAATCGCTTCATTTGTTTCCGGCAAAAGAAACCGAAATTTTACCTTACCGGAGTCCGCATCAACCTTAACGGCTGCGGGTCTCGCTATCGCTCGTCCCGAAAAGGCTGCGTCAGCAGGCGCAGGATCGTCCGCTCGCCGGCAGCGCGAAAGCCCGAGAGCCCGATGATGAGGTTGTCGCCAGCCGCGGGCTTTTCGCGGTAGGTGCCGAACAGCCGGTCCCACCAGGTCAAATTGAACCCGAAATTGCTGTCGGTCTCCGTGCGCTCGGCCGAGTGATGAATCTCATGCATCCGCGGCGTGACCGTCACCCACCGAAGCAGCCATTCGAGGCGCGGCGGCAGCGCCACGTTCGAATGGTTGAACATCGATGTCGCGTTCAGCAGCACCTCGAAAACCACCACCGCGACGGCCGGGGCGCCGAGCACCAGCACGGCAGCGATCTTGATGCAGAGCGAGAACATGATCTCGATCGGATGGAACCGCAGGCCGGTGGTCACGTCGATGTCCATGTCGGCATGGTGCACGCGATGCACGCGCCACAGCCACGGCACGCGGTGAAAAACGACGTGCTGCAAATAAATGACGAGATCGAGCGCGACGACGGTCACGAACGCCCCCGGCCAGAACGGAACCGCAAACCAGTGCAGCAGGCCCCAGCCGCGCTCGGCCGCGACAAGCGCTACGCCTACCGCTGCAATCGGCGCGGCCAGCCGCACGATGATGATGTCGATTGCCAGGATGCCCAGGTTACCGAACCAGCGTCCTTCCCGTCCGAAGGCAAGCCGGCGGCGAGGCCTGCGCCATTCCCACAGCACGAGTCCCGCGAAAATCAGCGCTGCGCTGCCGAAGCGGAGAATCGGTTCGACACTGGGAGACAAAGGCTGTGTTCTCCGAGGCGATTTGCGCCGGCCTGCGGCACGCCACGTTGCCGCTGCGGCGCACCTTTGTTAAGCCTTGAGAATCGGACGTTTGCGTGTCGGGTGGGCGCAATTTCAGCCGCAAGGGGAGCGGATGGCAGTTTTCCTCCAGCAGCTCATCAACGGGATCACGCTCGGCTCCATCTACGGTCTGATCGCCATCGGCTACACGATGGTGTTCGGCATCATCGGCATGGTCAATTTTGCCCATGGCGACGTGTTCATGGTCTCTGCCTTCATCGCGCTGATCGCGTTCCTGATCCTGACCAGCTGGATCGGCATCGGCTCGATCGCGCTCGCGCTGTTCCTCGTGCTCTTGGTCGCGATGGTATTCACGTCCTTGGTGAACTGGGCGATCGAGCGCGTTGCCTATCGGCCGCTGCGCGGCTCCTTCCGGCTCGCGCCGCTGATATCGGCGATCGGCATGTCGATCTTCTTGTCCAATTTCGTCCAGGTCACGCAGGGGCCGCGCAACAAGTCGATCCCGCCGATGCTGCGCGGCGAATACACCGTGTTCAGCCAGGGTGGCTACGACGTGACGCTGTCGTCAAAGCAAATGGTGATCTGGCTGGTCACCGCCGTACTTCTCGCCTGCTTCTGGTATCTCGTCGCCAAGACGCGGCTCGGCCGCGCGCAGCGCGCCTGCGAGCAGGACCAGAAGATGGCGGCGCTGGTCGGCGTCGACGTCGACCACACCATTTCCATGACCTTCGTCATCGCCGCCGCGCTCGCCGCCGTCGCCGGCACGATGTACCTGATGTATTACGGCGTGGTCTCGTTCTCCGATGGCTTCGTGCCCGGCGTGAAGGCGTTCACCGCCGCCGTTCTGGGCGGGATCGGTTCGCTGCCAGGCGCGGTGATCGGGGGACTTTTGATCGGTCTGATCGAGACGATGTGGTCAGCCTATTTCTCGACCGACTACAAGGACGTCGCCGCTTTCTCAGTTCTCGCGATCACGCTCATCTTCCTGCCGCAGGGCCTGTTCGGCCGCCCGGACGTGGAGAAGGTGTGAGGCATGGCCGCCGCGGATAAAGCGCCCGCTATGCGCCTCTCCTTTGTAGCCGCGCTGCGCGATGCCGCGGTGACGGCGCTGGTGGCCTTCGCGCTGTTCCTGCCCCTGGTCGGATTCCAGACCGTCTCGGATTTCCGCAACGAACTCGTGCTCGTCACCCACGGCACGATTCTGTTTGCGCTGGTCGCGGTCGTCGCCGTCGCGCGGCTCGGCTACGCGCTCGCCGTCGCCCCCTGGATGCGCCGCCGCGCGCTGCGGCCCGCGCGCGCCGCCGCGCCGTGGCGCGTGACGATGGAGCGCTACGTCATCCCATTCGTGATCGGCATCGTCGTCTGCTATCCCGCCATCGTCATCGCGACCGCCGGCATGGGCCGCGCGGTGAAGTGGATCGACAATTTTGGCGTCCAGATTCTGATCTACGTGATGCTGGGCTGGGGGCTGAACATCGTCGTCGGCCTCGCCGGCCTCCTGGATCTCGGTTACGTCGCATTCTACGCGGTCGGCGCCTATTCGTATGCGCTGTTGGCCAAGACCTTCGGCCTATCGTTCTGGATTCTGCTGCCGCTCGCCGGCTGTCTCGCCTCGTTCTGGGGCATCCTGCTCGGTTTTCCGGTGCTACGCCTGCGCGGCGACTATCTCGCAATTGTGACGCTCGCCTTCGGCGAGATCATCCGCATCGTCATCATCAACTTCGTCGACCTGACGAACGGCTATGCCGGCATCGGCGGCATCCCGCGCCCGACCTTCTTCGGCATCCCGTTCAACGCCGACGACGACGGCTTCGCGGCGGTATTCGGGCTCGAATTCTCGCCGATCTATCGCACCATTTTTTTATATTACCTGATCCTCGGGCTTGCTTTGCTGACTTGCTGGGTCACTGTCCGGCTGCGCCGGCTGCCGGTCGGCCGCGCCTGGGAGGCGTTGCGTGAAGACGAGATCGCCTGCCGCTCGCTCGGCATCAACACGACCAATACCAAACTGACCGCCTTCGCGATCGGTGCGATGTTCGCGGGCTTTGCCGGCTCCTTCTTCGCGGCGCGGCAGGGCTTCATCTCGCCCGAATCTTTCACCTTCATGGAATCGGCGACGATCCTGTCCATCGTCGTACTCGGCGGCATGGGCAGCCAGATCGGCGTCGCGGTCGCGGCCATCGCGATGATCGGCGGCACCGAGATCATGCGCGATCTCGGTTTCCTTAAATCCGTGTTCGGCCCGACGTTCGATCCGACCCAGTACCGAATGCTGATCTTCGGCTTCGCCATGGTGCTAATCATGATCTGGCGCCCGCGCGGGCTGATCTCGACCCGCGCTCCGTCGGTGTTCCTGAAAGAGCGCAAACGCATCGGCGCCGATCTCGTCGGCCAGGGTCACGGCTGATGTCGCAAAGCGACGAGACGTTGCTTCGCGTCGAGCATCTGACGATGCGGTTCGGCGGGCTCACCGCCGTGGACGATCTGTCGTTCAATGCACGCCAGGGCGAGATCACCGCGCTGATCGGCCCGAACGGCGCAGGCAAGACGACCGTCTTCAACTGCATCACCGGATTTTACAAGCCGAGCGAAGGGCGGCTTGCCTTGCGGCATGGCACCGCGTCAGCATGGAGTAGATTGGAGGCCCTGACCGACAGCGGCAGGCGTAGCCTTCCCGGCACCGAGGGCGCGTTGCATTTGCTCGAGCGCATGCCGGACTATCTCGTCGCGCAGCAGGCGCGCGTCGCCCGAACGTTCCAAAATATCCGCCTGTTTCCAGGCATGACCGTGCTGGAAAATCTGCTCGTCGCGCAGCACAACCGGTTGATGCTCGCGTCCGGCTACACGTTCGCCGGCCTCTTTCGAGTACCGACGTACCGGGCCGCAATGCGCGACGCGATCGACAAAGCGAGCGCATGGCTTGATCGCGTCGGCCTGCTCGTGCGCGCGGATGATCCCGCCGGCGACCTGCCCTACGGCGCACAGCGCCGCCTGGAGATTGCGCGCGCGATGTGCACCGATCCGGTCCTGCTCTGCCTCGACGAGCCGGCCGCCGGTCTCAATCCGCGGGAAAGCGGCGAACTTAACGAACTCCTGCTCTCGATCAAAGCGGACGGAATCTCAATTCTACTGATCGAGCACGATATGTCGGTGGTGATGGAAATCTCCGACCACGTCATCGTGCTCGACTACGGTGTCAAGATCGCAGACGGCGATCCACAGGCGGTGCGCAACGACGCGAAGGTGATTGCGGCCTATCTCGGCGTCGCCGACGAAGAGGTCGAGCGCGTCGAGGCGGAGGTGCGGTCATGAGCGCTCTCCTGTCCGTGCGCGGCGTGCACACCTTCTACGGCCGCGTCGAGGCACTGAAGGGCGTCGACCTCGACGTCAATGCCGGCGAGATCGTTACCCTCATCGGTGCGAATGGCGCCGGCAAGTCGACCCTGATGATGACGATCTGTGGCAATCCGCGCGCACGGCAGGGTTCGATCGTGTTCGACGGCCGCGACATCACGCACCTGCCGACGCACGAGATCGCGCGGCTCAAGCTGGCGCAGTCGCCGGAGGGCCGGCGCATCTTCTCGCGCATGACCGTGCTGGAAAATCTGCAGATGGGCGCGACCGTCGTCGGCGACGGCAATTTCGGTCAGGACCTCGAACGCGTGCTCACCCTTTTCCCGCGGCTTAAGCAGCGCACGGGCCAGCGCGGCGGGACACTCTCAGGGGGAGAGCAGCAGATGCTCGCGATCGCGCGCGCGCTGATGGCGCGTCCGCATCTGCTCCTGCTCGACGAGCCCTCGCTCGGGCTAGCACCAATCATCGTGCGGCAAATTTTTGAAGCGATCCGCGCGCTCAATGCCGAAAGCGGCCTCACGGTCTTCCTGGTCGAGCAGAATGCGTATCACGCGCTTAAGCTCGCGCACCGTGGCTATGTCATGGTGAATGGACGCATCACCCTCACTGGCACCGGGCGCGAGCTTTTGGAGAAACCAGAAATCCGGCAGGCGTATCTCGAGGGAGGCCGCGAAGCATGACCGGCTTTCTATACGAGGAAAACTCGTTCGGCGTCTTCGTCCTGGTCACGCTGATCCTGGGCGGCGCCGCCGCCTGGCTCACCGGCCGCGCGGCAGCCCAAACCTGGCGGCCGATCTGGCACGTCATCTTTTATTGCCTGCTGCTCGGGGCGGCGGTCCGATTCATCCATTTCAGCCTGTTCGACGGCACGCTGCTGACGCTACAGTTTTACGCAGTCGACACCGTGATCTGTATCGCTTTCGGGCTCACCAGCTTCCGCATGGCACGGGCGGCACAAATGGTGAGGCAATACGGTTGGATCAACGAAAGCCTAGGCGCGTTCCGGTGGCGGCGCAAAACGCCCTGAGCTAGGCTCCCTCCCGACCAATCAAGGGGAAGACCACATGAAGGGCATGACCAAAGTCGGCCTTGCGTTCGCAGTCGCCATCGCCACGGCCGGCGCGGCGAGCGCGCAGGTCAAGATCGGCATGGGCGGACCGATCACCGGACCGAACGCGGCAACCGGCGCGCAGATGAAGAACGGCGTCGACCAGGCGGTCGAGGACATCAACAAAGCCGGTGGCATTCTTGGTCAGAAGCTCAGTGCGAGCTATGGCGACGACGCCTCCGATCCGAAGCAAGGCGTGTCGGTGGCCAATAACTTCGCCGGCGAAGGTGTGAAATTCGTCATCGGCCATTACAATTCCGGCGTCACGATCCCGTCGTCCGAGGTCTACAAGGAAAATGGCATCCTCGAGATCACGCCGGCCTCGACCAATCCGACGGTCACCGAACGCAACATGTGGAACATCTTCCGCGTGTGCGGCCGCGACGACCAGCAGGGTCAGGTCGCGGGCGAGTACATCCTCAAGCACTTCAATGGAAAGAAGATCGCCGTCATCCAGGATAAGACCACCTACGGCAAAGGTCTTGCCGACGAGATGAAGAAGACGATCAACAAAGGCGGGATGAAGGAGGTCCTCTACGAGGGCGTCAACACCGGTGAGAAGGACTATTCCGCGCTCGTCTCCAAGATCAAACAGGTCAATCCCGACCTGATCTACTGGGGCGGCCTGTACACCGAAGGCGGTCTGATTGTGCGGCAACTGCGCGATCAGGGCGTGAAAGCGCCGCTGATGGGCGGCGATGGCATCACCTCGGATGAGTTCGCGGCCGTCGGCGGCCCGGGCGTCGAGGGCACGCTGATGACCTACGGGCCCGACCCGCGCAACAAGCCGCAGGCAAAGAAGGTCGTGGACGAATTCCGCGCGAAGCAGTTCGAGCCGGAGGCTTACACGCTCTACAGCTATGCCGGCGTCGAGATTATCAAGCAGGCGGCAGAAGCGGCGAAATCACTCGATCCGAAGAAGGTCGCCGAGAAGATGCATTCCGGCATGGCCTTCCACACCGTGCTCGGCGACATCTCCTATGACAAGAAGGGCGACCGCACCAATCTGGACTACGTCATGTACGTCTGGAAGAAGACGCCCGAGGGCAAGATCTCCTATGTCGAGTGCCCCGGTAACGACTGTTCGAAAGCGAAGTGAGCCTCCTTGGATCGAAATTGAAAAGCCCGCCGCAAGGCGGGCTTTTTGTTTTGTTGCTGCGGCCGCCCCTGTCCGCTCATACCCGCGAAAGCAGGAGGGGCCGTTCAGCATTCCAAGTTAGCGCTGGGTCCGCACTTCGGGGACAAACGGATGAGAAGTCACCCGATCCGTCCCAGTCCCGGAAACATATCGAGCAGCCACACGCTCAGGTCATTCAGGCTGCCGGTGAGAAACGCGACACCGGTGAGCACCAACAGCCCGCCCATCAACTGCTCCACCCGACGGAGGTACTTTTTGAATTTCGCCAGAAAGGCCGCGAACGGCTCGACGGCGAACGCTGCGACGATGAAGGGAATGCCTAAGCCCAGCGAATAGATGGCAAGCAATCCTGCGCCGTGCGCGACCGTCTGCTCGGACGCAGCCACTGCAAGAATGGCGGCGAGGATCGGCCCGATGCACGGCGTCCAGCCAAAGGCGAACGCAAGCCCTATCACGTAGGCGCCCCAGAGCCCGACAGGCTTCGCCACGTCCATCCTCTTCTGATGATGCAGCAGCGCGATTGGCGTGATGCCGAGGAAGTGCAGGCCCATGACGATAATGACGACGCCCGCGACGATCGCCAGCGGTCCGGAATAGGCGCGGATCAGCGAGCCGACCACGCTCGCGCTCGCGCCCAGCGCCACGAACACGGTCGAGAAGCCGAGCACGAACAGGCAGGCTGCGAGCACGGTCTCCCAGCGCACGCGGGCCTCCGGCTCGCGGTCGGCGAAACGCTCGAGCGAGGTGCCCGCCAGGAACACGAGGTACGGCGGGACCAGCGGCAGCACGCACGGGGAGAGGAAGCTGATGATACCGGCGATCAGCGCAGCGGGGATAGTCACGTCATGCATGGCCGCCGGTATGCCCGGCCAACTATGGCGAAGGCAAGGTGCCGGTGCCGGAATGGCAGGGATGTGATACTGCGTTGAGCATGCGCAATCTGATCACCGACGTGGCCGGCGTGCGCGTCGGACATGCCGACGACATGAAGCTCGGCTCCGGAGTCACTGCCGTAGTGTTCGACCGCGCGGTGGCGGCAAGTGTCGACCTGCGCGGCGGCGGGCCCGGCACGCGCGAGACGGCGCTGCTCGATCCGGCGCAGACAGTCGAGGGCATAGACGCGATTGCGCTTTCGGGCGGCTCGGCCTTCGGGCTCGACGCGGCCTCCGGAGTGCAGGCTTACCTGCGCGAGCAGGGCCGCGGCTTCGCAGTCCGCGAGGCGCGGGTGCCGATCGTGCCGGCGGCGATCCTGTTTGATCTGCTCTCAGGCGGCGACAAGGACTGGGGCCGCTATCCGCCATATCGCGAGCTCGGTTACGCGGCGGGCGTGAATGCGGCGCGCGACTTTGCGCTCGGCAGCGCAGGCGCGGGGCTCGGCGCGACGACGGTCAATCTCAAGGGCGGGATCGGCTCCGCCTCAGCCACGACGCGCGACGGAATTACCGTCGGTGCGCTGGTTGCCGTGAACGCGGCCGGCAGCGTCACGATCGGCGCACGCGCACAATTCTGGGCCGCGCCGTTCGAACGCGACGGCGAATTCGGCGGGCTCGGCTTTCCCGAAAAGCTCACCGCCGGCGATCTCGCCTTCCGCAGCAAAGGCGCGCCGGGACAGAGCACCACTCTTGGCGTGATCGCAACCGACGCCCGCTTGAGCAAAGCGCAGTGCCACCGGCTTGCCGTAATGGCGCAGATCGGCATGGCGCGCGCGGTCCATCCAGTGCACACGCCGCTCGACGGTGATGTGGTGTTCGCGGCAGCGACGGGAGAGAAGCCGCTCGCCGATCCGATTTACGGTCTGAGCGAACTCGGCAGCTTGGCCGCGCCCGTGCTCGCCCGCGCCATCGCGCGCGGTGTGTATGAGGCAATTCCCCTGCCCTTCCCCGACGCGCTGCCGTGCTGGAAAGCCCGCTTCGTATAAATTGAACTCAACCGAAGGTTTGCGCGTTGCCGGCATAGAGGGTTCGTCCGTGCCGTCGAGCGTGATCGCTGGGATTCGTTATGATGCCGAGCGCGAGCGCCTCGTGGTCAATATCGTGACCGGGCGCGTGTACGAGTATGTCGAGGTTCGCCCCCGACGTCGCTCGCGCTTTCCGCTCCGCGTTATCAAAAGATACCTTTTTCAACGCGTATATCCGGGATCGCTACGATCACCGCGAATTGACGCGTAAGCACAGCTGATTACTGACCCGCCGCTCGCGTAACCATCGCACTTACAGCATCTCGGTACGCGCTTCGATGAGCGCGCATGAGATGTCGCGCGCTGAGAGCGTGAGCGCAAGGCCGACGGGACCGCCGCCAACGATGATAACGTGATGCGTGTTCTTCACGCCGCCTGTTTCGACGACATGTCCGCTGAAATCAAGCCGCGAATCGCTCGGCGCGGTACGGCGCCGGATCGACGAGCGGCGTCGCGCCGGTAATCAGATCGGCGAGCAGGTGGCCGGTCACCGGACCAAGCGTGAGACCCCAGTGCGCGTGTCCGATGCCGAGCCAGAGTCCGGACTGCCGCGGCGCTCGTCCGATGACGGGCCGCGAGTCCGGAAAGCTCGGGCGCGCGCCGAGCCAGGTCTTGTCGTCGGCGCGCTCGCCGAGCGGAAAAAGCGCGCGCGCACGCGGCATCAGCCGGTCGAACTGCACCGGCGTCGGCAGCGCATCGCGCGCGGCAAACTCCGCGCCGGTGGTGAGCCGGATGCCCTGCTGCATCGGCGTGATCAGATAACCAAAATCGACGTCCACCACCGGCCGTGCGAGCGTCGCGTTGCGCTCGCCGCGGAAATGACGGTGATACCCGCGCTTCACCGCCATCGGCAGCCGGATGCCGAGTGGTTCGAGCACATCCGGCGCCCATGGCCCTAGCGCGACGACAATGTTGGCGGAATCGAGCGCGCCCTCGGCGGTCTCCACGCGCCATCCCGAGCCGGAGCGATGCAGACTGCGCGCATCGCCCCGCAGCGCCACGCCGCCCAGCACGGTGAAGCGGCGCAAATAAGCCTGCGTCAGCGCGAGCGGATCAGAAATGCTCGCGGCGCGAGGCCAGAACACCGCCGCCTCGAACACGGCGCGCAGATGCGGTTCGAGCGCTTGCGCACCGGCGGCCGTGAGCGTCTCCAGCGGCAGGCCGAATTCTTTTGCCAGTTCGAATTCGAGCCGCAGCGCAGCGAGCGATTCCTTGCGCCGATAGAGCTTCAACCAGCCGGTCTTGCGCAGCAGATCGAGCGCGCCCGCCTCGCGCATCAGCTCCTCGTGCTCGGAGAGAGCGCGGGCAAATAGCGGCCGGTTCAGCCGCGCCGTCTCCGCGATGCGCTTGGGCTGTGAGGCCGCGCGAAAGGCGAACAGCCATGGCGCGACGCGCGGCAGGAACGCGAAATGGTAGTTCGCTTCGCTCGCGCGCTTGAATGCGACCCGCAGCAGGGCCTTCAGCCCGGGTGGAAAAGTGGGCGGCAGAATCGTGCTCGCCTCGATAACGCCGGCGTTGCCGTAGGACGTCTCCTCGCCCGGCCTACCGCGATCGATCAGCGCAACCAACAGCCCGCGCTTGGCCAGATGCAGCGCGATCGACGTGCCGACGATGCCGGCGCCCAGCACGATCGCATCGGTGCGTGCCATTCTTCTCGTCTCCCGTCTCGAATGCCGTATATGGTTCGCCGCCGAGAAAACGCCATTCGCGCCGCGTACTTCGAAGGACTGTTCTATGCATTGGCTGAAGCTGCTCACGGACGCGCTTGGCCGCATCGGCCGGCACGGCACGCTCGTTGTCGCCGGCTCGGTGTTCGTCGGACTGGCGATCCCGCCGCTCGCCGCTGTGCTCAAGCCGACGCTCGGCGCGGCAATCGTGCTCTTGTTGGTGCTCGCGTTCCTGCGCGTCGATCCGATCGAACTGCGCCGCTACTTCGTGCAGCCCAAGCTGATCGCGGCGGCGACTTTGTGGGTGATGGTGATCTGCCCGCTCGCCCTCGGCGCCATCTTCCTCGGCCTCGGCCTGCCGCATTTCTCGCCGGGGCTCCACTTCATTCTCGTTCTGCAGATCTGCGCCACCTCGACTATGTCGTCGCCAGCGATGGCCGCATTGCTTGGTCTCGACGTCGCCCTGACGCTGGGAAGCCTGGTCGTCGCGATGGTCATTTCGCCGCTGACCGCCGCGTTCTTCACCCATCTCTTTCTCGGGACCAGCGTGATCTCGCCCGCCGGTTTCGGGTTGAAGCTCGTGCTGATCATCGGCGGAGCGGCACTCGCCGCCTCGCTCTTCCGCCGTTTCGCCGGACGCGAAAGGTTGGAGCGCAGGCGCGAGCAGATCGACGGATTGAGTGTCCTTGCAATGCTGCTGTTCGCCATCGCCGCGATGGACGGAGTGACCGCCCACGCGATTGCCGATCCACTGCTCGTGGCCGGTCTTGCGGCGCTCGCCTTCGCAATCGCGCTGGGTCTGATTGCGGTCAGCACGCTGCTCTTCCTGCCGGCCGGGCGCCACCGCGCGCTCGCCGTCGGGCTGACGGCTGGCAGCCGAAACATCGGCCTGATGCTCACGGCCATCGGTTTCGCCGTGCCGGATATCTCCTGGCTGTACTTCGCGCTGGCGCAGTTACCGATCTTTATGCTGCCGCATATGTTGAAACCGCTCGCCCGTCGCTTCGCGACGGCGGAGCCGGCATTGCGGCGGCCCGGCGCGGCGTGATAGCGAACCTTTCGGAGAGTCCCATGCCGCGCCCGCTAGTCATTGCACCGTCGATTCTGTCCGCCGATTTCGCGCGGCTCGGCGAGGAAGTGCGCGCGGTCGAAGCGGCAGGGGCCGACTGGATCCACGTCGACGTGATGGACGGGCACTTCGTGCCAAACATCTCAATTGGCCCCCCCGTCGTGCAAGCGCTGCGGCCGCTGACGAAAAAGACGCTCGACGTGCATTTGATGATCGCACCGTGCGATCCCTACTTGGAAGCGTTCGCCAAGGCCGGCTCTGACATCATCACCGCGCATGTCGAAGCAGGACCGCACATTCACCGCTCGCTGCAGGCGATCCGCGCGCTCGGCAAGAAGGCGGGCGTGACGATGAACCCCGGCACGCCGGTGTCCTCGATCGAGCACTTGCTCGACGCGGTCGACCTCGTGCTGATCATGTCGGTAAACCCCGGCTTTGGCGGACAGGCCTTCATCCCGGCCGCGCTCGACAAGCTCCAACGCCTGCGTGCATTGATCGGCACCCGGCCGATCGACATCGAGATCGATGGTGGCGTCACGGCGGAGAATGCCGCGAAGGTCGTGGCCGCCGGCGCGAACGCGCTCGTCGCCGGCTCCGCGGTGTTCAAAGGTGGCGACTATAAGGGCAACATCGCCGCGATCCGCACCGCCGCGCTCTCCGCGCGCGGAGAGGCGGTTTAGTAACGTGCCTCTGTGTCGTCATGCCCGGCATTGTGCCGGGCATCCACGACTTCGATGCGGGCATGAAAACCGAAAGACGTGGATGGCCGGCACAAGCCCGAGCATGACGAAAGACGACATGGTGCTGCGATGATCCCCCGCTACTCCCGCCCCGAGATGACCGCGATCTGGTCGCCGGAAACAAAATTCCGCATCTGGTTCGAGATCGAGGCGCATGCGGCCGACGCGATGGCCGAGCTCGGCGTCGTGCCAAAGGAGGCAGCGAAAAAGATTTGGGAAAAAGGCAAGGCCGTGCAGTTCGACGTCGCCCGCATCGACGCCATCGAGGCGGAGGTCAAGCACGACGTCATCGCCTTCCTCACTCACGTCTCCGAGATCGTGGGACCGGAAGCGCGCTTCATGCATTCCGGCATGACCTCCTCAGATGTGCTGGACACCTGCCTCAACGTGCAACTCACGCGCGCCGCCGATATTCTGCTCAAGGACATCGACGCCCTGCTCGCCGCGCTCAAACGCCGCGCCTTCGAGCACAGGATGACGCCGACGGTCGGCCGCTCGCACGGCATCCATGCCGAGCCGGTCACCTTCGGCTTGAAGATGGCGCAGGCCTATGCCGAATTTTCGCGCGGACGCGAACGGCTTCTCGCCGCGCGCAAGGAAGTCGCGACCTGCGCCATTTCCGGCGCAGTTGGCACCTTCGCGCAGGTCGATCCGCGTGTGGAGGAGCACGTCGCCAAGGCGATGGGCCTCGCGATCGAGCCGATCTCCACACAGGTGATCCCGCGCGACCGCCACGCGATGTTCTTCGCCACGCTCGGCGTCATTGCCTCCTCGATCGAGCGGCTCGCCACAGAGATCCGGCACCTGCAGCGCACGGAAGTGCTCGAGGCGGAAGAGTTCTTCTCAGAGAAGCAGAAGGGCTCCTCGGCGATGCCGCACAAGCGCAATCCGGTGCTTTCGGAGAATTTGACAGGCCTCGCCCGCATGGTGCGCGCCTACGCGACACCGGCGATGGAGAACGTGGCGCTCTGGCACGAGCGCGACATTTCGCATTCCTCGGTCGAGCGCATGATAGGACCGGACGCGACGGTGACGCTCGATTTTGCGCTTGCGCGGCTGACCGGGCTGATCGACAAGCTTTTGGTCTATCCGCAGAACATGCAGAAGAACCTCGATCGGCTCGGCGGGCTAATCCATTCGCAGCGTGTGCTGATTGCGCTGACGCAGAAGGGCATGCCCCGCGAGGAAGCGTACCGGGTCGTGCAGCGCAATGCGATGAAGGTTTGGGGCGGCGAAAAGGACTTCATGTCGCTGCTCAAGTCCGATCCCGACGTGCGGGCGAAGCTGTCGGACGTCGAGATCGAGTCCAATTTCGACCTCGATTACCATTTGAAGCACGTCGACACGATCTTCAAGCGCGTGTTCGGCAGCGCGTGAACGAGGCGCAACTCCCCGAGTTCCATTTGCCGAGTCTTGTCACGCGCCCGCGTGCGTGATCTAGCTCGTATCCAAATTGGACAAAACCGATTCGAGCATGGCCGCATCTCCGACCGTTCTGGTGTTCGATTCGGGCGTGGGCGGACTGACGGTGTTCCGGGAGGTGCGGCGCGCGCGCCCCGACGCGCGCTTCGTCTATCTCGCTGACGACGCCGGTTTTCCCTATGGCGACCAGCCGGAAGACGCACTGATCGCGCGCATCGTTGGCGTGCTCGGCGAGGCAATTGCGCGGCATGCGCCAGACCTTGTCGTCGTCGCATGTAACACCGCCTCGACGCTGGCGCTTCCGGAATTGCGCGCGAACTTCACGGTGCCGTTCGTCGGCACCGTGCCCGCGATCAAACCCGCCTGCGCGCAATCCGTTTCCAAGCGCATCGCGGTGCTCGGCACCCAGGCGACGGTCAGCCGAGAGTACACGCGCGCGCTCATCCGCGAGTTTGCGTCGGCTTGCGACGTCGCCCTCATCGGCTCGACCAAGCTCGCCACTTATGCCGAACGGGAACTCGCCGGCAATCCGGCGCGCGATGCCGACATCGCGACCGAGATCGCACCCTGCTTCACGGAGGAACGCGCAAACCGCACCGATACGATCGTGCTCGCCTGCACGCATTATCCGCTGCTCGTGCACCGCTTCCGTGCGCTGGGACCATGGCCTGTGGACTGGCTCGATCCGGCCCCTGCGATCGCGCGGCGTGTGGCCGACCTACTTCGAGAGCACGCACCCGCCGATACCAACCGCGGCCAATCGATCGAATTCACATCGGGGCGCACACCACCGGCTGCGCTCGCGCAGGCGCTGAAGCAGTTCGGCTTCTAAGACGCCACCGCGTACACATCCCAAAACCCGCGCCAGATCATGTCGAGCGCGACATAGACGACGATCGCCAGACCCACATAGGCGATCCAACGATAGCGATGCAGCAGGCGCGCGATCAGGGTTGCCGCGAACCCCATCAGCACGATCGAAAGCAAAAGCCCGATGACCAGTGCGGCCGGATGGTCGCGCGCAGCGCCGGCGACCGCGAGGACGTTGTCGAGCGACATCGAAACGTCCGCCATCACGATCTGCCACACTGCTTGTCGGAAGGTCTTGCCGCTTGCTGGCCCGCCTGCTCCTTCATTGAATGCCGCATCCTCTTCGGC
>Ga0207766_1000072_pt1 | contig 18875 bp, 24 predicted proteins | sample LuqExpMetageno68_FD_187825 | JGI IMG/M metagenome (GOLD analysis project Ga0207766, IMG submission 187825) | Tropical forest soil microbial communities from Luquillo Experimental Forest, Puerto Rico - Sample 68 (SPAdes) | ecosystem: Environmental > Terrestrial > Soil > Tropical forest ...
ATTTTCCATCGTCCATGACAAGCAGAGAGCCGACGTTTTTGTCAGCCATTTCTGCAATGGCATCGCGTACCGTTGTGTTCGGACCAATGGTCCACAGGCGCCGGCCCTTTTGTTCAAGAAGATGTCTTATGGTCATGGTGGGCGTCCTTGCTTTTCGCTCTCCGTAGCTTCTTCAGCCACCCGTTGACGTTCCTTGAACTGTGTTGCGGCCAGGATGAGATCGTTTTGAGTTTGATAATCCAAGCGGCGACGACCAATCCTCCAAGAAACAGGACAACAACTGGAATTGTGCCAAACGCATTGCCCGCTGTGCAAAGCACAGGGATTACCCACTGATCCGTTGCGGGTGAGAGGGCGGCTAAATACCGGTATTTGCAATGACATAAATCAGTACGTCAGGAACGCTTCCATGAATTGCGCCCTGTCGGGTAGCCCTCGTTCTGTTCCGCGGCGGGCTGGGCTACATTTCTTATCTCGGCGGCCGAACGTGTTTGCGAATCTGTTTGCTTCCCTGATAGCGGGCGTCGGTATCTTCAAAACATGCACCGCACCCGCTCGCCATCGGACGGATGTTGATCGATCGCCTTCACTTTCGGCGCTCAGGTACATGTCCTACGACAGTACGATTGCGACGCGTCTAAATGCGACGGGAATCGGGATGAAGACGATCCAGCTGCTAATGGGCCATCAGCACATCAGCACAACGGCGCTCTACTGTAAGGTCTCCGACAACATGCTGCGGAATGCGGTTGAGCTGGTCTCAGTAGCTTTTGGATGAGCAACGGCGATGATGGTCTGCAAGATTTGCTTATTCGAGCAGGTTGTGTGCTCACGTGTCGCTCGGACACGTGTTCCTGGCCCAAGTGGTGGGACCGAGGCATATGTCTGCGATACGTGCCTCAACCAAGGTCGCCTGACTAAAACAACCTGCCGAAATTTCATCAGAACTGATATGAGTCCTTCCGTCCCGGAACACCCGTCAAGTAGCGCAAGCTGACTTTGGAGCCCGACCGATTGTTTGCTTGGTTCGCTGTCCGCTCTCGGGGTAAAGCGGACAAGACGATTGCACTGCGAGATGTCTCCTTTTGACTGAAGAGTCCTGGCCTGGAGACCCTCTTTGGTATGTTTTGTCGGCAGGCCGACATGACAACAAAATTATGCCGTCTTTGATTTGGATCAGACAAAGTCGTATATTTTCGTGTCTAAACTGTTTGGTTTTAAAGAACGCGCAGCAGCGCATGCTCCAGGGAGGAGATCATGGAAAAAAGCTACAAACCATTTGAGGATGTGACTGCGATGGTTTCGCAGAACATTGAGCAAGCTGCTAAGGCAATGCATAACTATCTTCAATTCGTTCAAAACGGTATATCGAGCACGCCCTGGGGCAAAACGGATTTGAGCGAAAAACTCAAAAGCAACCTTGAGAAAAATGTTGCAACAGCTTTTGAATACGCACGGAAACTGATTTCGGCTAAAGATATCCAAGAGGCTGTGCGGATTCAGACAGAATTCATGCAGACGCAATTACAAATACTGAACGAACAAGCAAAGGATCTCGGCGAGACCGCGACTAAAGCAATCACTGATCGATTCAAAGGTACTTCTTCTTAAAGGAGTTGTGCTGGCGGCTTTCAGGGCGGGTCCCTTTTTGGCCCAATGGGACATCGCCAATGACAATCAAGCGCAAACCACTTCCGCGTCAGCGCAAGCCTGCCGTCACCGCAGACCCCCGGCATTCCAATTAATGGGACGTAAAACTCGCATAAAAACGCTAACACTGCGTTGCGCCGGCCCGAGCCTCAGCGTGGGCCACCCATGCGATCCCCCGAGCTGGGACGTGTGCTCATAAAATCTGTGATGTTCGATTTTGCGTTAGAGCGGACATGTGCCGATCACCCTGCAATGTATACCCGCTCTAATGTCCTTCTAAGAAGACATAATTTTCCCAACTGCGCATTCGCAGCAGAATTTTGCGTAGCAGCGATAAATGCTTCCAGTGGTTCGTGTAGATTGCGACCTGCGCTGTAGAACCGAGTGGTATCTGATAATTAAACATTTCCTCGCTGACGTCGATAATCGCGACGACCCGGCCGCTGGTCGTCAAGGTTGCGGGCTCTACAAGCGTTGTCGTAGTTGCCAGTTGTCCCGCTGCGATGGCGTCCACGACCGAGCGCACTTTCGCACTGAATACGCGACCCGGTACTGCGTCAAAAGCGACTTCGGCATCATCGCCAGCTTCGACGCGCTGCAATGAGTTCTGTTGAAAGGCTGCCCCCAATTCATAATCCCGCCTTCCAGTATTGACGAAAAGCATAGCAGTTCTGAGTTGGGTCGGGATGACGTACATGCCGGGTCGCAAGGAGACCTGTGTTACAAAGCCGCGGCCCGCCGCGCGCGTTGTTGTCTGATCAAGATCGAACTCGGCGTCGGCGAGCGCCGCGCGGGCTTTCGCAATCAGTGTGTTCACCCCTGCGATATTCGATGTGTAGGCAATGCGCGCACGCTCCTCTTGCGCCTCGGCGGCAGCGAAGCTCTGTTTTGAGGCTTCGAGATTGCGAGTGGCTGTGTCGAGGGTTGCCTGGGCGATGACATTTGTCTTGAATAACTGAACCTGACGATCATAGTTCTGCTGCGCTAGTTGGAATTGCGAATTAGCTCGCTCAGCTTCCGCGCTTGCTTGATCGAGTGCTGCTCTTAATTGACCGACGTTCTGCTCGGCTTCCGCAAGCGCAGCTTTCTTTTCATCAACGGCGTATTGATACGGTTTTGGATCAACGCGGAACAGGATGTCGCCTTCCTTAAGAGGGGCGTTTGCCTGAACCGGCACTTCAACCACGCGCCCCTTAACGGTCGCCAGTATCGGCGTGACCGGGAAGTAAATGCGGGCGTTGGTTGTAAACGGATGATTGTAATTCATGACGAGCAGCAGAAGGAAAATGCCTGCAATGCCACCTAGCGCGGCGGTGGAAAGCGACCACTGGTTCGCCGGGATTTTGAAGAGCTTGAAGATGACGACGCAAAACGATACGTAGATGAGCGCGAGCAGAAGCTCCATGATTAGCCTCCCGCGGCGGTCGTTTTCTTTTCAAGTTCGGCAACTCTGAGCCGCAGATCTTCTATCTCTTTTTCCATGTCAGGTGAGCCGGGTGCCGTGTGGGAAAATCCCCAACCGCGTTCCGGCTGGTACGCCATCGCCCAGATCCAAAGAAATGGCCAGAGCACATGGAGGGTAAACAGGCTGACCCAGCCTGCCGCATGGATCGCGTCTGCGTGAGGATGAAGACGCTTTTCAGCGATCCTAGCCGGAATATCGTGGATCGCGATGATCCCGTAGAAGATCACAACGACCACAAAAATGAGCAGACACAGTGCGAAGTAGTTCAGGAATGGATCGCCGATCATTGTCCCACTCCTGCGGAAGATGGCCGGACAGTCCGCGGGGGAGCACATTGTGCATCAGTGGCAGGTGGAGCGGGATTGCACCTAAAGGCAATATCTCCACGAGGTTCGTCGGCCTCGCCCCCGCTGTGGCCACTACCGTTATTGGGAGGTGAGCAGACGTTGCCCCGGACATCGGAGAAACGGCGCTGTTGAAACCCCAAAGCATTCAGATCGCTCACGTAATCTTGCTCTGCTATGCATCCGACCACTGCTATTTGAGTTTGCACGGAAGTGAAGCCTAGGACGAGGTAGAGCGGTTTCGCCTACATTTAGAGCATGCATTGGTCTCAGATTGCGGAATTGTTGATTCTGATCACCGTGGCGAATGGCGCACCTGTCATAGCGCGAAAGCTACTTGGCACTCGGGCGTCTCAGCCAATCGACTTCTGCGCGTTGTGGTTTGACGGAAGGCCTTTATTCGGCAGCTCGAAGACTGTGCGTGGAGTGATCTGTTCTATCGTTGCGACGACGATCGTCGCAGTGTTATTCGGAGTAGGGTGGCAAACCGGACTTACGGTCGGCGGCTCGGCAATGGCCGGTGATCTTATCTCCAGTTTCATGAAGCGCAGGCTGGGTCTGCGCCCAAGTGCGCGGGCTACTGGATTGGATCAAATTCCAGAAGCTTTGTTACCAACGCTCGTTTCCAAAGGCACCTTCGGCCTAAGTTGGCCAGAGGTATTAGTTTTGACATTGATCTTTTTTGCCGGAGAGATCATTCTCTCCAGAATTCTGTACCGATTACACATCCGTACTCGGCCGTATTGAGGGATCACGCTGTGAGCGAAGATAATGGATGGTGATCTCCGGGGGACAATTAAACCGGGCAGGTACGATCGAGCAGCCCGCCCCCACCGACGTGTAACCCGTCATGTTGTGATACTTCCAGGCGCCTGCGCCAAGCCGCCGCGGCAGCACGGAATCCAAGCTGATCGGGATATGACCCGGAAGGCAGATTTGGCCGCCATGTGTGTGACCGCTGAGCATCAGATCGAACTCGGCATGGGCGGCTTGCTGATAAATCTCTGGCGTGTGCGATAGCAGGATTGAAAACTCGCCCGCCGGAATATCCGCGGCTGCGCGTTCGAGGTTGTCCGCCCGATAGAAGTGAGCATCGTCCACACCGGCTAGATGAATTCGATCAGAGCCTCGTGTCAGTATTGCCCTCTCGTTTAAGAGCATGTGGACGCCCATCTCTTCTAATGCCGGAAGCATGCGGATGGTATCGTGATTGCCTAGCACGCCATAGATCGGCTTCTTAATGAGCCTGCATAGGTTGGCCATGCCATCGATTGCAGCTTGGTATGGACCGAACGTGTGTCCCCGATAATCTCCCGTGAGGACGCAGATATCATAGCTCAAAGTCGCGAGCAGTCGATGCAGGCTGTCCATAGCCTTTACGCTTAGATCAACGTGCAAATCGCTAAGGTGAAGAATTGAAAGCCCGTCGAAGCTAGAAGGAATCTTTGGAGAGAAAATCTCGTTGTTTCGAACAGCGATTTGAGACGCGTTCCGCCGACCACGGCCATAGAGGCCAGTAAGCATGAGGCAGGCCCGTATGACAGCATGCGACCAGGGCAAATTTTCGAAATGGAAATAGTTGATGCCCTGTCCGAAGACTTGTGCTTCGTGGTCGGCCTCGATCCCCAAGCGAAGTCGGGCATGCAGCCGACCCAACCGCTGCTCCAGGCGCGCGACGACATCCTGTTTCAACTGGATTATTCCCCCAGATTCCAGGAGCTCCGACCCATGTCGGGAGCATTCCGGACGCGGAATGGAACGCATGAGAGATTGGCGGGACTGTGTCTGGCCTCGCGAACCATTCAGAATCCGCAGGATTTAGCGCCGCCGAACGCCGCGGCGACCCATCGCGGACGTTGATCGCTCGCTTCCCTTCGCGACGCACCTACCAGCTCGGATGTGATCCAAACGATATATTGCCGTCAATACCTTCAGCTTGCTCACCACCGGAGCAACTTTGGCCCGAGCCTCCAACCGGCAAAAGGCAGGCCCTATATTCGTACTCGTAACTGGCGCAGGGGGTCTCGGGTGCGTATTAGGGAACAACGCCCCGGCAAGCCCACGCAACGTTCGCAAACGACCTCGGGCCGTCGGGCCGGCCAGCTTCGTAGGCGTCGCGCACAGCGGCGTTGGTGCGCGATCGCTCAGCAGCGTCGAGCGTTGCCATATACTTGCCTAGCGGCCCTTCGCCCGCGGCAATCGGCGCCCAGTAGTCGTCGAAGCTGAGGTAGTCCATGCGGATCATGAGCTGTGTTTCCGTTATCTCGGCGAGACCCTGTTCGACAAAAGTCCGTTTCATTTCGCCGGGTTGCATCATGGGCTGGAAGCAATAGCGAGCGCGCAGCAGGCGCCCCGCTTCGCTGAGTGCCGCCACGGTGTCGACCATCATGCGCATGCCAGACATGCCGCCGAGATGGTCCCATACGGCTGCGGCGACCACGCCGCCCGGCCGAACAACGCGGCGCATCTGGGCGACTGCCTTGCCGGCTTCGGGAACGAAGTGAAGCACGAGCAGCGCCAAGGCGCGGTCAAACATGCCGCCCTCGAACGGAAGAGCGCAGGCATCCGCCTGCCGGATCTTTATTCGCCGGTCGGTGTTGCGCCGTATCGCTTCCTCGACAAAGACCGGCGAATAGTCGATCGCGGCAATCTCGCTGAGGTCGGCGGCCCTGGCCAGCGCGAAAGTCAGGCTGCCGGTACCGCAGCCGACATCGAGAATCTTTTCGCCATCTTCAACTCCCGCGAACTCGATAAATGGACGCGCAAGTCTTTGGCTCCAGCGGCCCATGAGCTGTTCGTAACCAGCGGCATCGTGGACGTTGAATTGTGATGTCATCGACGACGCTCCTCACCCGTGTTTAATCATTCCAACGGTCGCACGAACGTCCACTCATGATCATTACGAATACAGAGGATGATCAGATTTCAGAAACCGCACGATTCGGTCTCACTGTTCTCGCACGCGGTTCGCGATTTTAGGGCGCGACCGCATTGCCGGCAATGACCCGATGCACTGTCGGCTGCGAACGCGCCAGTAAATAAAATGCGACGACGTGCGTAATCATCAACAGCGGGACGTAAATGATCGGGATCACATAGGTGGAACCCAACTCTCCTGCCAAGGCCGGAAGGCCGAGTTGGGTGGCGTTGTAATAGTCGATGATGAGGTCGGCCGACCCCACGAGATTGAAGGCGACGACAAACAGCCAAAAGACCGGACGTATCCTCACAGTGAGAAGTGCCAGGATGGCGAGAAGCCCCGTCGTGAAGTCGCCATAGGCGGCGAACGTGGCGAAGCCTTCTGGCAGATTGCCGACGACGCCCGGAAGGATGAAGACGAGTCCGAAGAAACGGAAGCTGTGCAAGGTCGCGATGGCACGCTGTGCTTCGGTCCCGTCCATCGCCTTGAGTCTGGGCCAAATGTACGCACTAAAACAAAGCAACCACGCAACATAACCCAGGACGAGGTGTATTCGGAAAAGTGTTTCTGGTGACATGGGGCCTCCAATGAGATGCAGATTCACGTTTCGCGTCCAGCGCGCGGGATAGGGCTCGCCGTCCTTCGACACGGCACGGGGCCGCTGGATTACTGCTTGGCTGGTTCGTTCCGCATTAACAGACGTAACGGCATCAGCGGCCCGACAGGAATGTACTCGTGATCCAGCATGTGCTCTTTTGCAAGCGGCAATGATTCCATGATGGATCTTGCCTCTGCGACGTCGCAGGTGTTCAGGAGGAAAACGCCTCCCTTGCCGTCTTCTCGCGAATACCATTCGCGGATTTTCCCGTCGATATAGAGTTGGACCGTGGCTCGTATCTCGTCCGGCATGACGGCCATGACCCGCTCGCGTGTTACGCCGGGCTTTGCTTTTAGCAGCGCAAAGACACCTGTGGTCGTTGAAGTGGAAACTTTAGTTTGGGCGTGCGATTGGCCGGTCATGAGGAAAGCTCCTTTCAGGACTTGCGAGGGAGAGATACGACCGCTTCCACCGGCCGACTATCCGCGATAATGTCGATAGGCTATGAAGCAGAACTTCACAGTCAGACAGGGCGCGCTCGATGGCGTCGAGGCGTTCCTGAGCGTTGCGCAGCACCGCAGCTTTCGCCGAGCTTCTGCCGAGCTCGGCGTTACTCCGTCGGCGATCAGCCAAACGGTCCGGGCACTTGAGGCGCGGGTCGGCGCAACATTGTTCATCCGCACGACGCGCAGCGTTGGTCTGACTGAAGCCGGCCAACGCTTTCTGTCGCGCGCAAAACCCGCGTTCGAGGAGCTCGTCGCCGCAAGTGCGGTGGCGCGTGACCTCGGGCAAAGACCAGCTGGATTGCTGCGTCTTACCGTGCCGCCCTCGGTAGTGCCGATCGTGCTGGAGCCGTTGATTGCATCATTCTGCCAGGCGTATCCCGAGGTCGAGGTCGAGCTCTCTGCAAATGAGCACTTGATCGATGTGGCGGCCGAAGGATTTGATGCCGGCATCCGGTTGGGCCAGTTCATCGCCGCCGACATGATTGCCGTGCGACTGACGCCGCCGTTTCCGTTCGTCGTCGTCGCCAGCCCTAGTTACCTGCGCAGCCGCAAGCGCCCCGAACGAATCGATGACCTGCGCCAGCACGCGTGCCTGCGCCTGCGCCGTTCGGATGGGTCAATCGCGCCCTGGTCTTTTGTCAATGGCAATAAGGCCGTTGAGGTGGTTGTCACAGGGCCTGTTATTGCCGGCGACTTTCCGACCCTACTTGGCGCGGCCATGCAAGGTCTGGGTCTTGCGCAGGTGCCTGTACCGGTCGCCGCTGCATCGGTGAAAGCGGGACGACTCGCGCGCGTGCTGGAACCGTTCGCGCCGATGCTGCCGGGCGTGTTTCTTTACTATCCCGGTCGCCGCCAAATCATGCCGAAGCTGCGAGCTTTCATTGATCATGTGAAGCGACGTTCGGACGCCGGCCAAAAAAACCGAATTCATACTGCTGGGCGACAAAGCAGATCCCGCAAGGGAATCTGATTTTTTAGGGCAGGCACGATACGTGGTGGGGCGTCATCGGATTGGATCAGTCATGGCGTCATCAGTTCTCCAACCGTACTTCGCTGGACTTTCGAGAAATACGTTCCTTCTCGCGTTTGCCAGTTTCTTTGCGGACATCTCCACGGAGATGCTCTACCCGGTCTTGCCTGTTCTCTTGACGCAAACACTCAGAGCAAACGGCAGTATCGTTGGATTGATAGACGGCTTTGCGCAAGCGACGCAGAACATTGTTCAGGGTTTCTCTGGCGCACTTTCGGACAAGCTGCGAAAGCGGAAATCTGTCGCCCTTGTCGGTTATTTCCTGGCGGCGCTCGGCAAGCCGTTGATGGGCGTTTCGACCGTCTGGCAGGGGGTTCTTGCTGCTCGACTGCTGGACAGATTCGGCACAGGTGTTCGATCCGCGCCCCGCGATGCGCTTATCGCTTCCTCAGTTGAGGGAAACGAGCGTGGACGGGCCTTCGGTCTTGAGGGCGTCGGCGACAACGCCGGCGCCTTCATCGGGCCTTTGCTCGCTGCGTTTCTCCTTTATTCATTCGGCATCGACATTCGCACCATCTTTTATGTTGCGCTCGTTCCAGGCCTCTTGGCTTTCATGATGGTCCTGTTCGTATCGGAACGGTCCACCTCGGTTGCAGCAAAATCGAAAATCGACACTCCGCTCGGTCGGTTTCCGAAGCAATATTGGAATTACCTACTTTCGACAGCGCTGTTTGGGATCGGCAATTCCAGTAATGCGTTCCTGATCTTGCGAACTCAGGACACCGGCACGTCGCTCGAAATAACTATCCTGATCTATGCAGCGTTCAATCTGGTCGCCGCGGTCATTTCGTATCCGGCAGGCGTTCTCTCCGACCGATGGGGCGGTCGAACGATGCTGCTGGTATCCTATGCCATCTTCTTTGTTGCTTACCTTGGCTTTGCGGTAACGAAGAACGTCTATCTGATAGGAATCCTGTTTATCGTCTATGGACTCTATCAAGGCATTTTTCGCACGGTCGGTAAGGCTATGGCTTCCGATCTAGTGCCGGAGCAAGTACGTGCAAGCGGCATAGGTTGGTACAGCTCTACGGTCGGAATCCTGCAACTTATATCCAGTGTTGTGGCCGGACTGCTTTGGGATCAAATCGGTCACGTAGCTGTGTTCTATTTTGGTGCGGTGTTCGCGGTTTTTGGCACCATCGGGCTATTGCTGTTAGTTCGGAGGACGGATTAATCGGGCAAAGCCAATGTCCACTTTGGATCAAGGGCGCTTGTAGGCAGGCTCCAAATAACGTCCGACCTCCGCCGAAATAGCAGACCTTTGTCGCAATGGCGGATCGAATCGCGTTCCGCTCTACGCCCTAGGGCAGACGTCACCTGCAACAATGGCTAAGGTTGAAACGGCCCAGATCCAAACGCGCCGGTGCATTCCGATGGAACTGAACGGCCTGCCACTCCACCGCTGTTAATAAGTTATTTGATACCCGACGTACCAAGAATAAATGTTCGTCTGTGATGCGTTCTGAAGGCCGGCGCCCGCTGAAAACAAAAGATGATTGTGTTCATCGAAATCGTAGAAGCCGCCGATGTTGAATCCGGTGCTGTCGGCACCGTTTACGGTGTCGGCAGTTTGATGAAATAGTTCGCCGCCAAGGGTCAGCTTGTCTGTGATCTTTCGCTGCAACAGCCAGCCAAAGAACCAGTAATTTTTGTCTCCTAAAGCGTCGTCTTGATTGATCCAATAACCGCCCCCGCCGTAGGTCGTCCAATCGCCGAAGCTTTTCTGAACCCAAACCGGCAAAAATAAGCGGACGTGACCTACGCCTAGATTGCGATTTTGGTTTCCGGTCGGCAACTCCAGCATTGGAAAAATGCCCACCTGCGGGCGTGTCCCATCTTTCTCCTCTTCGATGAAGCGATACTTGAACCCGAGTTCGGTGTCGCCGTAGCCGAATAAACTCGGCCCACCCGAAGGTTTATCAAACCCGACAGGGGCTACGAGGTGTACTTGGCCGTTAGGGATCAGGCCATAGTTGAACTCCCATGCAGGCAGAACACCTGACGTGTCGCCGTTAACGTGCGTACCGCTAGAGAAGGTATAAAATTCCCAGTGCTGGTATTCGACCGGCTCCGGGTCATCAGTACGAAAAGGCGGTCCGGCGTTCGCCGCAGGAGGTGCTAACAGCAGCCAGAATAATCCCGCGACGCAGCAGATGAGGGTCGGATGCTTTGTCATAACGGCTCTAAAACAGCACCATGCGACAACTGGAAATCGAACTATAGCCGTCCTTTCAAAGCTGCGCGACGGAAAGAAGAATGCCGCCGCAGACGCGGACGGCGTTGCGGCTAAAGTCCTTTGCGGCTGGGACTGGCCATCGGCTGGATACTTGTGCTGTCGCCGGCGCGCCGGGGGGCTCTCCAACGGCCTCGGACGCCTTTACCGTCAGTGAGGAGCCAAGTAGTGGCTGCTTGCATTCCACACGTGCGCAGCCTATTTGCCAGTTCGTATCGACAAGGAGAAAGGACATGGCTGAAAAGCCAGATCCGCATAAGCAGCGCTTGTTCAAATTCGACATCGCGTACTTTATTGTCGCGCTCCTTGCGGCGATTGTTATCCAAGAAGTGTTTTTTGTAGAGAGCGGACACGTTAAAACGATTCCGTATAGCGAATTCGAGTCGCTGCTGGACAAGAATGGCGTCAAGGACCTAGTCGTCGGGCCAAACGATATTACTGGAGCATACGTCAATCCACCCCAGGGACAGCCGCCGCATTTCTCGACGGTTCGCGTGGAACCACAGATCGCAAATGAATTGACCAAGCGCGGTGTCCAGTTCTCCGGAAAGCCGCCGCCCGGCATCTTCGAAACGATGCTCTCCTGGCTGCTGCCGATGGTCGGCTTCATTTTGCTTTGGATGTTTTTCTTCCGTCCAATGGCGGCGGGGCAAGGCGGTTTGATGGGCATCGGCAAGAGCCGGGCGAAAATCTACTCGGAACAGGACGTCACAGTCCGGTTTGCTGACGTGGCTGGCGTTGACGAGGCCAAGCAGGAGTTGGCCGAGATCGTGGGCTTTCTCAAAGACCCGCAGAAGTTTGGCCGCCTGGGAGCGCGCATTCCTAAAGGCATTCTACTGGTTGGCCCGCCTGGGACGGGCAAGACGCTGCTCGCCCGAGCGGTAGCCGGTGAGGCTGGCGTACGTTTCTTCTCGATCACAGGCTCGGAGTTCGTGGAGATGTTTGTGGGAGTGGGTGCCGCGCGCGTACGGGACCTCTTCGAACAGGCCCGCGCGCAACCACCGGCGATCATCTTCATCGACGAACTGGATGCGCTTGGGCGTGCCCGCGGCATCGACATGCCCGGGGTTGGACATGACGAAAAGGAGCAAACCCTCAATCAACTCCTATCCGAGATGGACGGCTTCGATCCACGGGTTGGAATAATCGTACTGGCGGCGACCAATCGCCCTGAGGTGCTCGATCCCGCGCTCCTTCGGGCCGGTCGCTTCGACCGGCAAGTTCTGGTCGACCGGCCCGATCGAAAAGGCCGCATAGAAATCCTCCGTGTGCACCTGCAGAAGATTAAGACCGCGCCGGCTCTCGACGTCGAAGCCGTCGCAGGCCTGACGCCTGGCTTTACAGGCGCAGACCTCGAAAACCTCGTCAACGAAGCTGCGCTCGTCGCAACCCGGCGCGGTGCACAGGCCACCGATCTGAATGACTTCACGCAAGCCGTCGAGCGCCTCGTCGCAGGGCTGGAGAAAAAGAGCCGCGTGCTCAGCCAGACAGAGCGGGAAACCGTGGCTTACCACGAGATGGGGCATGCGTTGGTCGCGCTCGCATTGCCCGGCGCGGATCCTGTCCATAAGGTTTCAATTATTCCCCGCGGTGTAGGCGCGCTCGGCTACACGATTCAACGTCCCACCGAGGATCGGTTTATCATCACGCAATCCGAGCTGTGCAATCGAATGGCTGTGCTGCTGGGCGGTCGCGCGGCGGAGAGCATCGTTTTTTCGGAAGTGTCGACAGGCGCGGCCGACGATTTGGTGCGCGCGACCGACATCGCCCGCAGCATGGTTGTCCGCTTCGGAATGACTACGGAGCTCGGCCAAGTCTCATATGAACCCGAGACCGCGCATTTTCTCACAGGCCAGGCGTCGCAATGGCGGCCACGTTCCTACGGAGAAGGCTCGGCCGACGCCATTGATCAGAAAGTCAAGCAGTTGGTCGATGACGCATTCACACGCGCTCGGAAAGTGCTGGAGAACAACCGGAGTCTGCTCAACAAGTGTGCCGCCGAGCTGCTCGCGCATGAGACACTGGACCGAGACGCCCTGGTCTCGCTCACGGGAGGTATTGTACGGGAGGACACGGGACATCAAGTCCCGCTATCTCGGCGAGCGTGAAGCACGAGCCTGCCGCGCATCCCCGATGGCGCGATTGCGCGCGCTGACGAACGAGCAAGCGCGCAGCACGCGGGCTTCCCTACAGGCGGCGATCTGTACCGGCATCGTATTTTCTGAATAGGCTCTCGCGATCTGGCGGAGAGCGGAATACTCCACTTGCGCTGCTCGCCGGGGCGAGTCTTGCTTCCGCGCCCGCGGTGCACTGGGATTCGATGATCGTCGGCCACGGCTGGCTCGAATGTCTAATTTTCCATTCCAATCATCGCGATCGTTCCGTTTGCGATCATCGTCTAGGCCTTGCGGCAGATGGCGCCAACGGAACTGCCCGCGCCGGTGCACTTGTGGGGCTCGTTGCTGGCAGCCTCAGTGCGATCGGGTATTCGCTTCATTGCATCGACGATTCCGTACCGTTCGTCGTGGTCTGGTATTGCGGGTTGGAAGCTCGGGCCGTCGCTTCTGCGATGATAAGAAGCGGACGATAATAGAACGAAGCTCGTGCGAGCGTGACGGCCGCCAGCCCGATCATCTCGACCTGAAGAAGGGCGAGCAGGTGCGCTTCGTCATCGAGAACAAGGGATTACTCAAGCACGAATTTATGCTGGCGAGCGCCAAAGACAACGACAAGCATGCAGAGATGATGAGGAAGTTTCCCGACATGGAGCATGACGACCCGAACGCCAGTGGTGTCGCTATGGAATCGTTGAAGCGATTGAGGAACCCGAAGAGTGCTATTACGCCCGTGATTTCGACTATCTGATCATCGGTCCAGTGCCGCTTTAGTCGCGTGAACAATTCATCGGTGACTTCGTTGGGGACCACAGCGGCAGCACGGGCATATTCCAGTGCGACCTTTTCTTTTTCGGAATAGAGCGGGCTGGTTTCATAATCCCAAATCGCCGCGAGCTTCGCTCATATTGAGGTGCAATGCGCCGCTGATTTGATGTGCTACGCAATACTGGCAGCCTGCAGCGTGGCTGGCCGTGTAAGAAATGAGGCGCTTAAATCCAGTATCGACGACCTTATCCGGCAGGAGAGTGCTCGTCTCAAGGTGCAGGCGCATGCCGCGGACAAGCTGCAGCGCGTTAGCGCTCAGCATGTCGGCAAATCGTGGCGTATCAAATGTCGGCGCATCGAAACAGTGTTCCTCATTGGCCGCTGCGGAGCGGCGCGGCGGTTGAATGTGCTTGCTGATGAGTTCGGAAGTGCACGCGATCCGGCTACGCACCGGAAACGTCAGAGTTCCTGATCGCCGCGGCACCGCGCAAACAATAGCCTCGCCGCCCGCATTGGTGAAACGAGTTTGTCCAATGCTCGCCATTGAGGGGCTCGATGGGTCCGACGGCATTCGCGGTACGCGCGGAGTGCCATGCGCGCGCGGCAAGCGGCGGGGAGATCATCATCGCCGATGTTTCGATGTCCTTGGACAACGTTCTAGCGGCTGGGGCCGCTGTGACGGCCGGTTTGACGGCGGGTGGCTGCCATGGCCGGCGTCGCTCGGTGTCCCATTGCATGTCGTCCATTCGACGGAGACCGCCGCCGGCATGTAGAAGTCGTCAGCCTCGGACGGCATTGCGCACGTCCCGGAAAAGCCCGAAGCCATGAAAACATCCAGAATGCCGCCGGCCGGGTTCTTCCACACCGAACTCGCCGCGATGGGAGCTTTCCGCCGACGCGACTATCGGCACGCTGCATTTTTGAATAAACACGACGACGCAACGCATTGCCCCACAAGACGGCTGTCGAGCAGCCGCTTGATCTTCGAGCCCGAACAGACAACGAGAGGCATATGTCGAAATCCTGGATTGTGCTCGCAGGTGTAGCTGTATTGCTTGGCGGAAGCGCAGCAGCCCTTGCACATGCGCAGCTTATGCAAGCGCGCCCCGCCGCCGACAGCGTCGTGTCCTCAGCCCCGACTGAAGTCATCTTGCAGTTCAACGAGAGCCTGGAAGGCGCGTTCAGTTCGATCCGCGTGCGGGATGCGTCCGGACAGCAGGTCGATAAACGCGATGCCCACGTCGAAAAGAGCGATCCCAAAGTATTGAGGGTTTCTCTGCCACCGTTGAAATCCGGCTCGTACCAAGTCCAATGGCGAGCAACGGGAACCGACCTTCACAAGATCGAAGGTACATTCGTTTTTCGGATCGACGATTGAACCGAATACGCGACCTAGTAGGCGTAACGCCTTTTGTAAGTCGAAGTTGGCCGCCTAGTGGCGCGGAATTAGCGTCCGCTTTCCGGTCACGGAACCGCGGTTGGCGTAGCCGCCGTAATAAGCCCCGCCAGAAGCGCCGTAGTAGCTGCCCGCGCCTGAGCCATAGTGGTGTGGCGCGACGGACTTTGCATCTGCTCGTGAGATCAGACTGGACCGTTGAGCCAACGACGTATTGTCGTTGATGAACAAACACACTGTTCCGGCGGCTGCCGCCAACGCAAAGCGCAAAGCATTTCTTGCTGGCTTCGTCATGCGCAAACTCCCGTCCTGCGCATTCCGCCCTTGGCCCCGGAAGACAATGCGCATCCGCGTTCGATGTTCACGAGGTCGCACGGACTTGAATGCCGAGCCTTGAAGTAAGGGTAGGCCTTTCTAAATGGCGCTACTAAGGACACTAAGTGTGTTGGGGCAGGGAGCGCCGATCTCAAGGAGGACAAGATGCGACAGCGTATGCTCGTGGTTGCTGCCTCTGCATTGGTTCTGGCTAGCGGCCTCACGGCCACGCATGCCCAGCAAGGACCGAATGGTTTCTTCATCCTTCAGCCCGCCGAGGACGACACACAAGAACAGGGAATGGACCAGAACCGCACCGGGACGACGGGTCAGGGCGGCATGATGGGTCAGGGAGGAGGGATGATGGGTCAGGGAGGGATGATGGGGCACGGAATGATGGGAGGCGGGATGGCCGGACACGGCGGCATGACGGGGCCGCGGAGCGCTCCTTCCCCCATGATGATGCACATCTTGTTCGCGCTGATGGATGCCGATGGCGACGGCACAATCTCGTTGCAGGAGTTTCAGGCGGCCCACGAACGGATCTTCAGGGCCATGGACGCCAACAAAGATGGCAAGGTCACCTTCGACGAGATGCTAGCCTTCATGCGAGGACGGCCACCGGCCCCGCAGCAGTAGGCTGTCTGCGAGCCTTGGCGGCGCAAACCCGCTCGTGTCAAAAATAACTGCTGGCAACTCAGCCCTTGTCTGGCTTCGGGTCGAGTTCCTCAGCCTCTTCATCGGTCCGCGCCTGTTCAGGCTGGATCATCGACTGATTCGCGTCGGCCTTTCTTCCCGGCTGCACGTTCCCGATCACCGCCTGGGCGCCTTCGCCGACATGCACATGCTCGATGCGCATGTACTGGGAACTCCCATTTTTCAGCCGCCGGTACGTCTCGATTCGTCCATCTCGTTCTTGGGCCGGCATCCTTCGACAAAAGCCAGTGCCGCGTTCATCGCTGTCTCCGATATTCCGCTACCGTGAAGGCGTGCCGCGGCAATGTGCCTGCCGTCGCACTGGCCAACAAGATCGCACGCATGGCTTGGGCCATAATGGTGCGCGGGGAGCGGTTTAAAGAGCCGAGACTGCTTCAGGGTGGCGGAATAGGCAGCAGCGAGGCTAATCGTTCCAGAGGCTGGAGGAGATTCCCGGCATCGGCCCGATTGCCCTGTTTTGAGATGCGGCCAAGCCGCTCCCTGCCGCCAGTGGAATACACCGTCAAAGTCCGGAATTGGCCCATCTCGGGCCCAAGCCGAACTTGCAAGCGGCGTCTGCTCTTAGGAGCAGAGCGGACCTAGACGGGGAGCGGGCTAATGGCGGCTCATGACCCATAACTGACGTAAGCGCGCGTAGCACTTAAGATCCGGTCCTGGCCCTAGGAGACGCGACATTGGTGTACACGTTAAGATCTGCTGGTCACCCAGAACGGACGTAAGCGGCCGGGGCGGCGGTATCCGGTCTTCTGTTATCGAAATCACCGAAGGCGATCTTCCGACTATGGGGGTGTTGGAACGCCGACTGGCTTCGATGGGGCGTGAGCCGCAGACGACGGCGGGTATTGTGCGGGCTTCGGCGCGGGGACGCGGACGGCAGTTGTTGTTGAAGCCGGTGCCAACGGTTTTTGGCTCAGCCGCTCTTCGAGCGTCTGAAGCCTGGCAACGCTTCTGGCCATTTGTTGTTGAGTGCGAGCGAGCTGATCTTGTGTAGCCGAAAGCTGCTCGATCGTCTTCTTTGCTGCTGTAAGATCGCTCGTAATGGTCTGAAGATGTTGCTCGACTTGTGAGGCCTCTGCGGAATCGAGCAGCTTCGGTTCCTGATGTAGCTCTGGGGGCATCAATTCTGGTCTAGGCTGCTGCTCGCCAGTGTCTAAGCGCGGCACTGGCGCGTTGGTTGGTGTGACAAATTGGGCAAGCGATGGAACGTACGTTGCGACCTGCGACTTCATGAGTTCTGCCGCCTCATGGCCAAAGGATTGCCAACCAAGCGTGCCGCATACCCCGATTAGAACAGCAATCAAGAACTGAGCACACGCGCGGATCATGCGTCTCGCAATGGACGGGTGGACGTTCATTCTCTCCCACGAAATGCGCTCCGCTCTATCGGCTGTGAGAGAATGCAACCCGCCCATTGACTTCAGCGCATCGTCGAGCTTCGGGGCGTCGCCCTGAGCGATCACATCCATAGTTGGTGATGAAGCCAAGTCGAGGGCATCCATGCAGATACTCACCGCAAGCTGTTAGAAGATAGCCATTAGTGTGTCAGTGAAAAGAAGGCAGGAAGTTGAGCAAATCGCGGCCGGATCTCAGATTAATTAGGCCAGTCGTTACCGCGGTGGTTTAATACTCACCTTTGGTCGCCGTGATGAGCGCATGCCATGCCTTGTGGCATGTCTATTAGCGGACATTTTCAAACGAGGGCCAATGTCCGCTTTTAGGGACAATGCGGACATCGCTCTTGTGGCGGCGATCACAATGCCCGCCTAGGATCAATGCAGTTCAGGCTCATTCTAGCGGAGGCCCGTCATGTCACTTGCAGAACTCGCGGAAATCGGCAGTTTTATGAGTGGCGTTGCGATTTTGGCTTCTCTGATTTTTCTCTATTTCCAGTTAAGACAGATCAACCATCAGGCGAAGCAAGCGGAAAGAAATCAGCAGTCCGCCATTAGACAGGGGCGAGCAACTCGCACCGTCGGAATTGTTCTAGCAGGAACCAACCCTTCTTTGGCTGATGCATTCGTCAAAGGAACATTCGGCGACGAGGACATTTCTCTGACACAACTCAGTCAATTCAGTGCTGTCTGTAGAGCCATAATCATCAATAGTGAGGATACGTTTTACCAACATAGGGATGGGTTGCTCGATGAAGCCGCCTTCGCGGGTTTTGTCGCTGGAATGAAGGGGACAATGCGTTATCCGGGCTTCCGTGCTCAGTGGAAAAGCGCTCGAAAGAACCACGGGAACGAGTTCGTCCAGTTTATGGACAAACTCATAGCTGAGACTCCAGTTGCGCCACGGATTGATATTTTAGCTCGGTGGGGAGCTTCGGTAGCCGCCGAGAAAGCAAAAGCAGTGGCGTCCCGCGGTTAATGACCCAAAGCTCCCGATCAGACATCCCTTACCGGTGCGCCCCAATATGCTATGCTTAGCTAGCTTCGCCCCTTGGCCTTCTAGCGTCGCAGGCCTTCCAGTGGGATGGTCGCATGCGCCGGCGTGATTTGATTATCGCGCTTGCGGCGCGGTACAAGCTGCCTGCAATCTATCCTTTCCGTCACCACGCTACCGACGGTGGCTTGATTTACTACGGGGCTGATTATGTCGAAGCGTTCCGTCCCGCAGCTGGCTACGTCGACCGCATTCTTAAGGGCGAGAAACCCACTGACCTCCCGGTTCAGGCGCCGACGAAATACGAACTGGTGATAAACCTCAAGACAGCCAAGGCGCTCGGCCTCACCGTGTCGGCGTCGGTGCTCGCCCGCGCCAACGAGGTGATAGAATAGAGTTTGGACTTCCGCTGTTGGCCGATTCTGTTGAAAAAG
>Ga0207766_1000085_pt1 | contig 17885 bp, 15 predicted proteins | sample LuqExpMetageno68_FD_187825 | JGI IMG/M metagenome (GOLD analysis project Ga0207766, IMG submission 187825) | Tropical forest soil microbial communities from Luquillo Experimental Forest, Puerto Rico - Sample 68 (SPAdes) | ecosystem: Environmental > Terrestrial > Soil > Tropical forest ...
AGACGCTGGTCTGCTGGAGCCAGACCAGCGCGCCATAAAGAAACTCACCAAGCAAGAATATGAGCAATATTGCGCGAACAAACGCGAAGCTGCCGTGGGTCTGTGGGCGCGACTGAAGCCACTTACATCCGATCGTGCAGCCGCCAATTATCTTCGGGCACGAGGCCTAGGTTCTTTCATCTACTATCCCGCCCTGCGCTACGCTGACCAAGCCTTCAATTCAATCGCGCAAGCTTGGCGACCTATTCTTGCGGCACGCATGTTCCATGTCGAACATGGAATCTGTGCCGTGCAAGAGACGTATTTGCAACGGGACGGCAGTGACCGCGACAGGGAGCTTACGCCGGGACGACAGACTTTTGGTCATGCGAAGGGCGGTGCCGTGTGGATCGGCGCACCGAAACCAGACGAAGAGTGCGTAATTGCTGAGGGCCTAGAGACATGCTTGTCAGCAATGCTGTTGTTTAAGTTGAAATGCGGGGCAGCAATCCTTTCGCCAAATCTAAAGGAAGTCGCGCTGCCGAGTGCCGCACGACTGATTCATATCGCTGCCGATAACGACGAAACAGGACGTGGGGCGGCTGCCCACGCTGCTTGCCATTGGAGAGTGGGCGGGAGACGCGTGCGGGTCAGTGCACCCGAACGTGAAAATGATGACTTCAACGATGTACTGATGCGGCGAGAAGGAATCCGGCAATGAATAAGATGACGATGACGACTGAATCCATAAAGGAATGGACGACAACCGAGCCTGATGCTCCGCCGATAGAGCCGCCCAAGTATCAATTATACTTCGACAACACGAGTCCGCGGCATTGGTATCTAAGCGTGCGCGGTGGAGAAAAACACCCCATCAAGGCGCATGAAATATCTGCAATGAGTAAGTTCCGCAGTTATCTCATCGGGTACGGTCACAACATATCAGATGTGCCAGCGAATCTGGTGCAATACGGTCTGCTAGTGGATGGGCTGATGGGTAACGCGATCCAGAATGAGGAGCCACCGCCTTTCTTACAGAGCAATGTCGGGCACATCGAGAATCTAGAACTCTATTTCAGTCGTCACATCTCGATGATGGTTCGTTCACGCGGTAAAGAATTCTTAGATGGGAAGGTCGGGGAAAACGTGCGGGTGAGGTTGGATGTGGGGAGGATCTATTTCAAGTGGCAGAACATGAAGATGTTCTTGATGCGGGCGCTGAATGCACGTGAAGGAGATATAGAGGCGTTGAAAATGTTCATAGTCGCAAAGGGCGGGTATCAGGGAGAAAAGGGTGAGCGTGCTTGGTTTAGGTGGACGTATTGGATGCCAATGAATTTGTTTGAACAGCAAGTCATAGAAAAATGGTTTGAGCCAGATAAGGGGGATTGAACCGTGGTGAGCGTACCAACCGTACAGCAAAACCGTACACTGAACGTGCCTGAAGTTGCTTTATACGCGCGTAATAGCGTTCTTGTGTGGTTTGTACGGTTTGTACGGCTTGTGTGTGCGTGTGTGCTCGTACGCGCACATGACGCGCGCTATAAAGCGAAAACCGTACAAACCGTACAACTCTATATCCTGGCACGTTTCGTCGCAAAGCAAAGATTGCTGCGGTCCATGGGCACAAAATCTTCCTGCAAAAGAGTTTTGCGTTCTACGGCGGCAGTGAGAGGGAGATCTTGGAGAAAATTTAAATTGCAAGATTTTATAGAATATTATACAATTTATCTATGAGAACGACAAAACAAGAATTATCAAAATGGTGGAATACGTCAGACAAGGCAATCCGAATTGGAAGCCCGGAGTTAGTGGCAATCCATCCGGCCGTCCGCGCGGTGCCGGAAATGTTACGAATCAGAAGCATGTAGTCAACGCTCTAACACAATTTGCGGAATGGATGGCAGACAATTTTTCATTCCAACTAGATCCGGATTCAAAGTATCCTGAATCTGTCCAATTGTTATTGGCCCTTGCACGAAGTGACGGTGTCCAACATTCCATACGACTAGGAGCGGCAACCGCTGTCACCCGGCTAGAGGCTCAGTACCTTTATTGCGTAGTCGATATCCCTGCTTTTGAATCAATCGACCAAGCAGAATCTTTCTTATTGCAATTGTCTAAGCAGGAAGCAAACCGGGAAATAGATTCTCGGACCGTATCGACAATCACTAACCGCGTCCAAGGCTGGATTAACAACAAACGCGCTGACCAAGAAATAGAAATTAAACTTCTCAACGCAGGTCAGGAAACCGGCGAACAAATTATCAAAATTGAGGGCGGTCTGCCGCCATTACCCGGCACGAATATAACAATGCCTTTCAATGGTCACGCTGTCCTTGAAGGCAATAGCGAGCATGCACTTTTAAATCCGCAACCCGGCCCGCGAATCATCGAGCACATAGAGGTTTCTTCTCCGCAGATAGAATCAACTCCTGAGGATCCGGCCAATGGCGTTCAAACCTGATTCAGCCTCCCGGTACTCTTACTACGAAAAACCAAATTCCCAAGTAGACACGCGTCCTCACGTCTACAACACACCCGGCTTGGACAGCCTCGATTTCCTTCGGGCTGTGCGCGACGATAAGACTGTGCCATTGGCCCTGCGCGAGAAAGCTGCCCGGTATCTGCTGCCATACGAAGAGAACACTCCGGCCCAATACCCTGATCCCCCAGACCCGTTATCCGTCCCCCCGGACATGACCCAAATCTACAAGCGCCACTTAAAGATCATTCGGGAGTATTACAAAAAGTTTCCCTACCCGCGCAAACCACCCGAATATTTCTTCGACATCAACTGGGCTATGGCCACTTTCCATTCCCAATTTCCAAACAAACCGCATCAGCCCATAGAGTTCTATGTCGATCTGCTGCACGTCAAACGCTGTTGGGAACTATCTGTAAAAACCGGCAAGCTCGTCAATCCTGATCTTGAAGCCGCAGAACCGGAGGGTCACGCATGACTGACACCGACCAACAATTTAAACTTCTTGATCCCGATGGCGAAGTGATTATGTCAGGACCTATGAATATTATTTTGGAGCGGCTTCCCGACACTCACGCTCGCAACGCTGCGCTTGATGAAATGCTCCAGACCGCCGTTCAAGCTGTCGAAGGCGAAGAACGCCAAGAGCGAGCACGTGTCACCACGGCGAAGATGCTGTCGGATGTTGCCACGCGTCTCACGCAACGTATGGATGCTTACGTTGCGAGGCGCGAGGCTCAGCGCAAAGCCGACGAGCAAGAGGCCGAGCGTGAAGAGCAATTGCAAATTCGAGAAATGCTCGACAATTTGCCAGATCCAGATGATCCGAGCCAGTTCCCTGATCCATCGCTGACGTTAGAGGACGAGGAACTGTCTTATCCCAGTGTCCCAATGTCCTCCGTCGAGGAACCTCCGGGCACAGACCCGGTTTACGATCCGGCAGAATTAAAAAATCCACAAAAGCAGCCTTCGCAGCCGATAGCCATCAGCCTCAACGCGCAAGAGGAGTGAATCCATCATGCCCATGAACCGTGATCAACTTCTGCAAATGCAGCGGAGCGGTCGTGTCTATCAAGAGCGCGCTGATAACGCCTTGATGCCTTGGGACCAGAGAGCACCGAGTCCGGTCTTAGGTGAGGATATTGCCAAGTATCGTCGAGACCTATGTGTCAAGCTCAAGAAACTGCTTCCCGAGGGACACGAATTTAGGAAAGTGCAATATCGCGCACTCAATGATTCGGCACTCGATGCGCTGGAGCCGCAATTGCTTCGTGCTGTCCATGCAGAAGCTCACAATCCCGACACAGTCCCACCCGGCGAGTTTCGTAAAGTTATAGAAGTTGATCAGGGCGGCACTCGCATCACGAAATGCGTCGGACAGGAATCCTTCGTTAAGGCCATGGGCCGTCCTGGCCGACGCGTCCTGTCCTTTCGCACAGATCAAGGTTTTGTCGATGCTTCAGGTCGTGGACTGCGATGACAATCCCGCGTCCGTCATTTCCTCCTCTATGGCTGACGCGGGTAGAGCCCCGGCTCGGTGTTTGCCGGGTCGGGGTTTAAGGACCCTCGCGCTTCTAGGTACCTCCTTGGCGCGGGGCGTGCTCCCTAGGGAGCGCGACCTCCGCCCTCCGGGTCCGTTGCCATGCGCCGGGGGGCGGGGGAGCTTTTTGTAGGGGTCTGTCATGAGTTATAGAATCACACTCGCCGAATTTTATAAAATCTGTGATAGCATCAAGCCAACTAAGCGCGGATGTCTGATTTGGCCGGGTTTGGATGGAAAGTATCGTTCTGGAGTGCCAATCGAAGGTAAGAGTGCAATACCAGCCAGACTTGTTTTAGAACGCAAGCTCGGGCGTCCGATTAACGGATGGTTGATGGCCTGTCACCATTGCGATGTACCTCGGTGCGTGAACCCTGATCACATATACGAAGGTACAGCACGACAAAATCGTATCGACACGGTGAATAGACACCCGATGTATCGCAAGCTTCGCGAGCGCCGTGCTGCGGCCACCAACGCCAACGGTTTGCCTCCCAGAAGCAACGCCAATGCCCGTACAGGCCATTAAACGCGCCCGGTGGTACTGCCCTAGCCAACACCATTCAAGGCCACTGTACGGCTCTCCTAGCGACTCAGCCCTGCTGTAAGTCCCTTCGTAATTCTCTCAAAAGCCAATTCTAAATTCAGCAACAGTTCTGGTCACTTGCTCCATCACTACCGCCAAACGCACGGTGTCAGTCGTTGTCGGCGGACAAATTTAATGTGCAGAGTCTATCAATTTCACTTTACAGAAGCGAGGTTCTGTGGTTCGGCGTAATACAACCTAGGGTTACTTCGGGTTGGCCGGGAGACTGGGGCCAGACAACCGCAAATTCGCAGTCAAAATCTCTCCGTCGCCTATATGCCTCCCAGACTCACCGGACGTCATTTCTCCATTTTGATTGAGAGACGATTCCTCCAAGGCCCAGTACCCTCATCCCCGTGCCCTCTCTGCTGCGTGTGCTAGACTCAGCCTTGAACCAGGTCCAAGCTAGCGAAACGGGGGTAATGTTTATGATCGGCAGAACTAGCTTGCTGGCCATTTTGGGCTTGACGCTTTCCACGATCAATATGGTCCAAGCGTCGGCGGCTACTCTCCGGGAGCTTGCAAAAACTCCCGGCGATGTTGAGGCGATCGCAGAACGTGTAATTCAAAAACAGTTTGGTTCCGATGTATGTCAAAAGTTGATTGCGGCAGCCTTATTAGGCGACGACAAAATCCGGGCCGTTTGCTGGAACCGCCCAAACGTCTTGGCGAACTTCTTGATAATGGATTTTGGCGGCGGCAACGCCCTTATCGGGCTACGATGTGAATCTACAGATTTTACGCGATGCTAGAACGGTGTCTGGGTGGGCTAGGGCTAGTCCTCTCGACTTCCTCGATGGCCCGCAGGTCCCCCAAATCAAAAAGACCGGCCTTTCGACCGGTCCCCTTGATGTGAGCAGCCAATACCCCCGGCTAACTCACCAATTGCCGCTTCTTCGCAAGCTGCAACACCACAGCGTTCTCGACCTCTATGCGCTCATCGACATTGTCGTAGCGCAGCAACCGGCTCGCCGTGCTCACAACGCGCACGACGTCACTCAACGACGGCGCACGTTCGGCAAACCGGAACGCGATAGCTTGTTCGGTTATCCCAATAAGCGTGTCGACTGCCTTGGGCTGTTGCTCGGTGGAAACTTTAGCCATTTTCGAATTCCCTTTCAGGTTGTGTTTCGTGAACATACTCAACCGTATTCAGGGAATTTGATATTGACAATGAAATTGATAAGACTGGATCCATGAAAAAAGGGACCGAGCCTTGGCCCGGTCCCTACGCAGAAAATTAGATGTTTGGATTAAGCGGCAGCTTGCGCCTTTCGCTTCCTGCGCCAGCCGAGCAGACCTAATCCGACGAGGCCGGTGGCGAAGAGCGGAAGCGTCGCGGGAAGCGGCACCGCTAATACCTCGGGAGCATCGAGATGGTCCTGAGCAAACGGTAAAACCGAGCCTTCAAAGAAAGAAGCATTTAGATCTGAAAGGGTCGTACCGAGGTCCGCGATGGTGACGATGCTGGAACCGCCGCTCAGCAATGTGTTCATGTCTCCAAGAAACTGCCGCACGGTTAAACCGTCAAGCGGCGCTAGGGCCCCCGTGAAGTTAGCGAGGATAAGATCACCGAACTGAAGGCCGGAGGTACCCGGAAGTAATCCCGCATCCGAGAAATCGACATTGAATGTGAGAGCCATCACGTCTCCACCGAACGCTCCGGACGAGGTTGTCCCCGGGTCCGGGTTCAAGACACTCGAGTTGAGCGCTGCGTACGAACCTACTGACGGCATATATGCGATCACAGATGTCGCATCGGTGAAGGTCATCGTATGGCCACTGCTCGATCCCGCGACGACACCCCCCGCCGCTTGATATACGGTGTCGAAGTTCGCGAGGAGGAGCATGGCACCCGCGTTGGTTGCGGGATTGCCCCAGATGCCCTGCGAATAGGTTGTCAGGTCGCCGTTCTGCCATGTGGTCGCGCTCGCGCACTCGGAATCCAGAAAAATCGTGGCTGCACTCAGCGCGAACGCACCCAACTGTGTCGTCCAGGTTTTCATATCAGCCCCCAAGACGAGTTATCGATGTCTTTGGCCTTCCGCACGTACGCCCCTAACCTCCGGCTTAATCCTTAGCAATTTTCGCGCCAATTGATGTCAACACTAGACCTCAATGACTTGCATCAGAAAGTTCCCTCAAATGGTGAAGAATTGTAAACGGAATTGACACTGATCGAGCACGCTTGCGAGGCCTGTGGAACAAGGGGGCGGCTATTCGAAAGCCGCCCGTCAGCCGAGCGGTCCGGAGCCGACCGTGGCGACCGCATTTGGCGCATTCGATCTCGACCGTTTCGTGCGGGTAGTCGGAGAGCGTGTAGTACAGGCGCATCAATTTTCCCGTCCCTTGGCGCCGGTTCCGGCAATAGGGGCGATTACTTACTTCATGGAACCGCTATGGGGACTATGTTGCAGTGCACCAACTGAACGGAGGTGTTCTGATGACTGAATATGATCTGATGCTGGAACAGTTTGACGCCGCCCACGCTTCCGCAGCGGACCTTGCTGCACTCTCGGCGGCGCTGCGTGTCACCTTGGTCAAGCTGAGGTATCCGGTTTCCTTGGTCAAGCTGACGAAGGAACCCAAGGAAGACCTTACGAACGAGCAACTGAGTTTCATGTGGTGCGCCGCGGACCGCAGACAGCGGATAACCCGACCCTTGGCGCTTAGGCTCCTTGCCCTTGCCGAGCGCATCATCTGCCCGGAATTGAAAACAGCATGACCGAGCGCGGCCTTGGGCTTTTGGGCGATCGTCTAGATGACCCGGTCCGGAGCCGACCGTGGCGACCGCATTTGGCGCATTCGATCTCGATCATGTCGTGCGGGTAGTCCGCTAGCGTGTAGTAGAGGCGCATCAAGAACTCGCTCTCAAGGCGGCAATACCTCTCCGTACCTTCGTCTCCATTGCCACTCATCGAAAACCTGGCTCAGCTTTTGGCATCCTACAATCGTCGCAAGTATTGCGGCGATACTAACGAGCACGCACCACGCCACGAGCAGCACGCCCAACCAGATCACCCGGCACGCCAAGATCAGCGTTTGCCATGCCAGCAGGACCACGAGGATTAGGATGATGAGGGGGATCATTGAGCCACCCCGCCACAGTACTCAGCCCACGCCTCCATAATTACCCGACGTTTATTCAGGCTGTCCTGTCGCCGGTATGCCAACTCGACTGAATTTCCCAATCTGTGCGCGAGGCAATGCTCCACCGGCTCACGCGCGAACGACGTTTCATTGCCCATGTAGTCGCGGAATGTCGAACGAAAGCCATGACAAGTGACCTGAACACCCATTGTGTGCAGCACACTCCTCATCGCTTTGTCCCACATCCGTGTCCCTCGATATCCTGTGAAAACGAACTCGGACCCGTTGGCATATTGCTTCTGCAAAAGGAGTATCTGCACAGCCCTATCGGATAGTGGCACTTGATGTTGACGGCCCTGTTTTGTCTTTTGGGCCGGGATGGTCCAAAGCTTTTTGTCGAAGTCGAAGTCCCCCCACGTCGCTCCTAACGCCTCACCGGCTCTACATGCCGTAAGAATAACAAATTCGAGACATAGAGCGCCTGTGCTTCGCCCCTGCCGCTGACGTAGAGCCTTCATAAATTCCGGCATCTGTTCGTATGGAAGCGCCTCATAGTGCCCGCGATCCGTCTTTCTTTGGCGTGGGAATCTGTATTCGTGACACCCTTTCCACGAAGCGGGATTGTCTCCAGTGCGGAAGCTTTTGGCTTTGCAGAAATCGAACACGCGCTCCCACATAGCAAGAGCGCGACGGGCTTGGGCGGGGGTTTGATTCCAAAGTGGTTTCAGCGCCGCCTCAACCATGTCCGGTGTTATTTCAGCCACTCGTTCATTCGCCAGCGGTGCCCCATGCTGGTGCAGCAAGACGCGAGCGTTGTTCATCTGGCTGCCCTTGGCGCCGTGCTTCCAAGCTGAGTGATTCGTGCTTATCCACGCATCACATGCTTGTTTGAACGTCACTGCGCTGACTTTTTGGGCACGTTTGCTGCGAATTGGACATTCACCATTCGCAATCTGCTTGCGAAGCTCGTGGGCCTTCGCACGGGCTTGAGTCAGGCTCACGGCGCTCGCCATATCCAACCCGGTTTCGGTAACCCTTTTCGTCGCTGGTGAGGTGAACCGAAATATCCACCTGCGCACCGAGTCATCATATTTCGAAACGTAGAGGTACAAGCCAGTTTCGCCAGCAACGCGCCATCGCCCCGGTCCTAGCAGGGCGATATCTTTCTGGCTTTCGACTAGCTGCTTGGATTGTTTGGCTTGTTGGTCCGCCGCTGTAAGTGTCTGTACCATGGCCTGTTTTCCTGCTTGGACTTGCAGGAAGAACCATAGTTCAGGCCACAGGCTTATACAACCTTAAGTTGAAATAAGCTTACAAATTTCAATTTATTGGAGTGGACCTTTCAGCAGGTTTTCCGGGCTGTTTTCGGCGGCCGCGGCCGGTTAGCCCCTCCGCCAGACAGGCACGAACCGCCGCCAGCTGCGGCGTGGCGGCTGCCCCTCGCCCCGGCGCCGCTCACTCAGGTGCGACAGACCAACGACGACGCCGATCAGCATGAACAACATCGTGAGCTTGGGATCCATTGATTCGCCTCGCCTCCGATCAGCCTCCCGACGTAACAACGCTTTGCAAAAAACATTCCAGCGTTAACAAAACGAAAATACTGCCCATTGAGATCACAGCACCGTGACGCGGACTGGGCCGCCCGCGGTCCAAACTTGGGCGTTTTGACTTCCCGCCAGACGACTGCCTAAGTGCCGCCCAACTCCTTACGTGAGCCTGCTTCCATGTCCTTTGCCGATTTCGCGCGACGCCTGATCCCCCCACCGCTGCGGCCAGACGTGCCCATCGTGCCGGTCGTGCGCCTGTCGGGAACCATTGGGGTCGCCACGCCGCTGCGGCCCGGCCTCATGATGTCGTCGATCGCGCGCACGCTGGAGCGCGCCTTTGCGATGAGCGGCGCGCGGGCGGTGGCGCTGCTGATCAATTCGCCCGGCGGCTCGCCGGCACAGTCGCATCTTATCCACGCCCGCATCCGCCAACTCGCGGAAGAGAAGAAGTTGCCGGTCTATGCCTTCATCGAGGACGTGGGCGCGTCGGGCGGCTACATGCTGGCCTGCGCCGGCGATGAGATCATCTGCGACCCTTACGCCATTGTCGGCTCGATCGGCGTGGTTGGCGGCGCCTTCGGCTTCGTGGAAGCGATGCAGAAGCTCGGCGTCGAGCGGCGCGTCTATACCTCCGGCGAGCGTAAGGTGATGCTCGACCCGTTCCTGCCGGAGAAGCCCGACGACGTTGCGCGCATCCACGCACTGCAGGCGGATATTCACGCGCATTTCATCTCGCTGGTGAAAACCCGGCGCGGCGCGCGCCTCAACGGTGACGATGAGGTCTTGTTCTCTGGCGAATTCTGGGTCGCCGACCGCGCAATCAAACTCGGCCTTGCCGACCGCATCGGCGATCTGCGCTCGGAGATGCGCAAGCGCTACGGCGAGAAGGTGAAGCTTAAACTGATGGAAGGCGAGCGCAGCTGGGTCGGCCGCCAGCTTCCCGGCGTCTACTTCGGCGCGCAGATCGACGCGAGCCCCGACGCGCTCATTTCCGCGATCGAGGCCCGCGCCCTGTGGTCCCGCTACGGGCTGTAGCTGCTACTGCACCGGCTTATTGCCGAACAGCTTTGCGACTTCTGCGACCTGCGCCCTCTGCTTCTGGATGGACGCCTCGAACTCGGCTCCGTCGCCAGGGCTGACGATCTGGCCGGTCGCCGTCATCCGCTCCAGGATAGCCGGATCGTTCGCGACCGACCTCACGTCCTGCGCGATCTTCGCGCGCGTCTCCGCATTCATCTCGGGCGAAGCAAAGATCCCGACCAGCCCGTCGAATTCGAGCGACGGGTAGCCGGCTTCCACTGCGGTCGGAATGTTCGGCAGTCCGGAGAAGCGCTCGTGGTTGGTGACGGCGAGCACCTTTACTGCGCCGGCCTGCACCTGCGGCCGCACGATCGCGTAAGCCGGCATGTAGACCTGGATCGTACCAGAGGCGAGATCGGTCACGGCGCCGGCGGGATTCTTGTACGGCACCTTTTCCATCTTCAGCCCAACCGTGTGCAGATAGCCGGCGAACACGAAATCGGTGAAGCCGGTCGCCGTCGTCCAGTTGAGCTTGCCCGGCTGAGCACGCGCGAGTGCCTCGAGATCCTTCAGCGAATTGACGTTGAGACTCGTCGGCACCGCGACCGCGACGACGGTGTTTGAAATGCGCGCGATCGGAGTGAGCTTCTCCGCGTCGTAGGGCACTGGATCGTGGAAATACGGATGAGCGGTGAAAGCGGCGACTGGCGTGACCAACACGGTGTGATCGTCGTGGGCGGATAAAAAGCTTGTGATGGCGAGGATGCCGTCGCCGCCGGGCCGGTTCTCGACCACTATCGGTTGCTTCCACTGCGCGGACAGCCTGTCCGCAAACAGCCGCGCGCCGATGTCGACACCGCTCGCCGCGCCCAAAGTCACGATGAAGCGCACCGGCCGTGTCGGCCAGTCGACGGCCAAGCTGGGACGGCCGACGGAAATAAGCGTCGCGGCAGCGAAAAACCATGCGCCCAAGCGGGCCCAGCGGACGCGAATCACGGAATCCTCCCCGACCCGTTCTTGCTTGCATGTTGAACACCGCGGTATTGCCGTAGGGAGCATGTCCAAAGCTTTATTCGCAAGTGGCGGCCGCCAATGCTATCATTATCTAGGAGTAAGGAGACACGACCTCATGCCGCACGTTCTGTTCTCGCCGCTGCTGAAATGGGGCTTCGCCGCCGTCGGCGGTGCCATGGTGGTCCAGTGGGTTGTCGCGGAAGTGCGGCGGGTGAATGAAGAACTGGACGCGCGCCGTGTCCGCGTGCGCATCCGCGACCGGGAGGGACGGCCGACCTTGCGCCGCGATCCAGTCAGCGGGGAGTATCGGCTTTAGCCGCCGTCGTCTCCGCGAAAGACGGCGACACCACACGCCGCAGCATCAATTCCGCGAGCGGCCGAAGGCCGCGTCTCGAAGGATGCGGCGGCCGCATGGTTCGAGACGCGTCGCTGCGCGACGCTCCTCACCATGATTCCGGGTCCGCTCGCTAAGCTCGTGTCCCGGAATGAAGAAAGTGGTCTGTTGACCCCCTCCGGACCCGCCGATAGGGTCCGCCCGCCTTTTGCACCGCCGAAGAAGCATACTCGATGGCTAAAGCCGACCTGCGCGCCCGAGCGCCGGCGCGTCCGAGCAATCTCGATCCGACGCGCTCCTTCCAAGGGCTGATCCTTACGCTGCAGCAATACTGGGCCGACCAGGGCTGCGTGATCCTGCAGCCTTACGACATGGAGGTCGGCGCCGGCACGTTTCACCCCGCCACGACGCTGCGCGCGCTCGGGCCGAAGCCGTGGAACGCCGCCTACGTGCAGCCCTCGCGTCGCCCGAAGGACGGCCGCTATGGCGAGAATCCGAACCGGCTGCAGCACTATTATCAATTCCAGGTCATCCTGAAGCCGTCGCCGCCGGACATTCAGGACCTCTATCTCAATTCGCTCAAAGCGATCGGCATCGATCCGTCGATCCACGACATCCGCTTCGTCGAGGACGACTGGGAAAGCCCGACGCTCGGCGCTTGGGGCCTCGGCTGGGAGTGCTGGTGCGACGGCATGGAAGTCTCGCAGTTCACATACTTCCAGCAGGTCGCGGGCTTCGAATGCGCACCGGTCGCGGGCGAGCTGACCTATGGCCTTGAGCGGCTGGCAATGTATGTGCAGGGCGTCGAACGCGTCTACGATTTGAACTTCAACGGCCGCGACGACGACAAGAAGGTGACCTACGGTGACGTGTTCCTGCAGGCCGAACGGGAATACTCGAAGCACAATTTCGAAGTCGCCGACACCGCGATGCTGTTCGAGCAGTTCAAGATGGCGGAGGCCGCCTGCCGTAAATATCTCGAGGCCGGCTGGAATGGCGAGCGTACGCGGCACGCATTGGCGCTGCCGGCCTACGACCAGTGCATCAAGGCGTCCCATGTGTTCAATCTGCTCGACGCGCGCGGCGTGATCTCGGTCACCGAGCGGCAGAGCTACATTCTGCGCGTGCGCGAACTGGCGAAGGCTTGCGGCGAAGCCTGGCTCGCGACCGAAGGCGGCGGAGCCGCGTAATGCCCGATCTTCTGCTCGAATTGTTCTCCGAGGAAATCCCCGCGCGCATGCAGGCACGGGCGGCGGAGGATATGCGAAAGCTCGTGACCGACAGACTAGTCGATGCCGGCCTCGTCTACGAAGGCGCCAAAGCGTTCGCGACGCCGCGGCGGCTTGCGCTGACGGTGCATGGCATCCCGCTGCGCCAGCCCGATTTGAAAGAAGAGCGCAAAGGTCCAAAGGTCGGCGCGCCCGAGCAGGCGATCGCGGGCTTTCTGCGCGCCGCGGGCCTAACCTCGATCGATCAGGCCAAGGTGCAGAGCGACAAGAAGGGCGATTTCTACGTCGCGGTCACCGAGAAGAAAGGCCGGCCGGCGATCGACGTCATCGCAGAGATCGTGCCCGAGGTGGTGCGCGCGTTTCCCTGGCCGAAGTCGATGCGCTGGGGCTCGGGAAGGCTCAACTGGGTGCGGCCGCTGCATTCGATCGTCGCGACCTTCGGGCCGGAAACGGAAGAGCCGGAGATCGTGCCGTTCACCATCGACGGCATCGCCGCGGGCAACCAAACGCGCGGCCACCGCTTCATGGCGCCGACCGCGTTCACGGTGCGGCACTTCGACGATTACGCCGCGAAACTGCAAGATGCCAAGGTCGTGCTCGATCCGGCGCGCCGCGCCGAGATGATCTCAACCGACGCGAAGAACCTCGCCTTTGCGCAAGGCTTCGAACTGGTCGAGGACGAAGGCCTGCTGGCGGAAGTGTCGGGCCTCGTCGAATGGCCGGTCGTGCTGATGGGCGCGTTTGACAGGGCATTCTTGTCAATTCCGAACGAGGTTATCCGCGCGACCATCCGCAACAACCAGAAGTGTTTTGTGCTGCGCGATCCGCAGACCGCGAAGCTGGTCAACAAGTTCATTCTGGTCGCGAACGAGGAAGCTTCGGACGACGGCAAGGCGATCGTCGCCGGCAACGAGCGCGTGATCCGCGCGCGGCTGTCGGACGCGAAATTCTTCTATGAGACGGATCTAAAGACGCGACTCGAAGTGCGGCTGCCGAAGTTCGAGCAGATCGTGTTTCACGAGAAGCTAGGCACGCAAGAACAGCGCATATCGCGCATCGTCGCGCTCGCGGGACAGCTTGCGCCGCTGGTCGGCGCCGATGTCGCCAAAGCAGAGCGCGCCGCGCAATTATGCAAGGCAGATTTGCTCACCGAAGTCGTCGGCGAATTTCCCGAGCTGCAGGGCCTGATGGGCCGCTATTACGCGGAAGCGCAGAACGAGGACGAAGCCATCGCGCACGCCTGCGAGGATCACTACAAGCCGAAGGGTCCGGACGACCTCGTGCCGTCCGATCCCATTTCGGTGGCGGTCGCGCTCGCCGACAAGATCGACACGCTCGTCGGCTTCTGGGCGATCGACGACAAGCCGACGGGCAGCAAGGATCCGTACGCGTTGCGCAGGGCAGCGCTGGGGGTCATCAGAATCATTCTCGATAACAATCTTCCGCTCGCCCCACGCGGTGTTGTCGAATGGCATTTCGAGCATCAATTCAAAAAGCAATATCTCGATGTCGCGAGCGCGATTGATAACCTTATGGTCTTCTTCGAGGACCGTTTAACTGTACAACTTCGAGACCAACGTGCCCGACACGATTTGGTCGATTCTGTTCTCAGCAATGCCTCTCTTGTCGAAGGGCATCGCCTCACGCTGATCGTCTGCCGCATCGAGGCTTTGGGCAAATTCCTCGACACCGATGACGGCAAGAACCTGCTCGCCGGCGTCAAACGCGCGTCGAACATTATCCGGATCGAGGAGAAGAAGGACAAGCGCGAGTACACTGGCGCGCCCAATCCTGCACTGTACAAGCAGGACGAGGAGATGGCGCTCGCGGAAGCCATTGCCGTCGCCAAGCGCGATGCGTCGACCGCGGTGGCGAAGGAAGACTTCGCCGCCGTGATGACCGCGATGGCGAAGCTCAGGCCCTTCGTCGATACCTTCTTCGACAAGGTCACTGTCAACGTCGACGACAAAGCGCTGCGCGAGAACCGACTGAAGCTGTTGAACGAGATCCGGGAGGCCACCCGCGCGGTCGCGGATTTTTCCAGGATCGAGGGCTAAGGCCTTCACCTCTCCCAGCATTCGCGGGGAGAGGGAAAGCAAGCAATGGAACTCCGCTCCTTCTTCCTTGTTTTGCCTCGGGAATTCACCCGCCCTTCCCGAGGCCCCATGCATTTCGGCTACGCGCACCTTCAGCCCATTGTCTCGCTGATCGCCGGGTCCTGATTCTGCTGATTCTGCTGATTCTGCTGATTCTGCTGATTCTGCTGATTCTGCTGATTCCGCGGCTCCTCAACTACATTGTGGCGATCTACCTGATCATGGTCGGTCTGATCGGACTCGGCGTCGCTAGCTAGTCGGGTATTCCCAAGTCGGGCTTGCATCGCCCGGTTCCGGGTGCTTTGAGGAGCCCGTTCGGCCCCTCCAATCTTCACGTTGACATATGGCAAAACGCAAACTCCCGCGCTCTAGCGCCAAGAAAAAGCCTGTTGCCCGCAAGGCCAGCAAGCAGACCGCGAAGCGCGCAAAGAGCGCGCCGAAATCCGCCGAATCAACGCGCGCGAGTTTGAAATCGACGCCGCCGAAAGGGAAATGGGTCTATTCCTTCGGCGACGGCCGTGCCGAAGGCAAAGCCAATATGCGTGAATTGCTCGGAGGCAAGGGCGCAGGACTTGCCGAAATGGCCAATCTCGGTCTGCCGGTGCCGCCCGGCTTCACCATCACTACCGACGTCTGCACGTACTATTACGCGCACGACAAGCAGTATCCGAAGGACCTCGAGCGGCAGGTCAACGACGCGCTTGCCCGCGTCGGCAAGATCACCGGCAAGGTGTTCGGCGACAAATCCAATCCCCTGCTCGTCTCGGTGCGTTCGGGCGCGCGCGCCTCGATGCCCGGCATGATGGACACGGTGCTCAACCTCGGCCTCAACGACGAGACCGTCGAAGCGCTCGCCGCAAAATCGGGCGACCGCCGCTTCGCCTATGACAGCTACCGCCGTTTCATCACGATGTATTCCGACGTGGTGCTCGGCGTCGGTCACGAGCATTTCGAGGAGTTGCTCGACCACCACAAGGAGCGGCAGGGCTACAGCCTCGACACCGACCTCACCGCCGACGACTGGGCAGAGCTCGTCGAGCGCTACAAGAGGCGCGTGCAGGACGAACTCGGCCATCCCTTCCCGCAGGATCCACGTGCGCAATTGTGGGGCGCGATAGGCGCCGTGTTCGGTTCGTGGATGAACCAGCGCGCGATCACTTACCGCAAACTGCACAACATCCCGGAAAGCTGGGGCACCGCGGTCAACGTGCAGGCGATGGTGTTCGGCAACATGGGCGAAACGTCGGCGACCGGCGTCGCCTTCACGCGCAATCCATCGACGGGCGAGAAGAAGCTCTACGGCGAATTCCTGATCAACGCGCAGGGCGAGGACGTCGTCGCCGGCATCCGCACGCCGCAGGAAATTACCGAAGCCGCGCGCAAGGAAGTGGGCTCCGACAAGCCGTCGATGGAACAGGCGATGCCGAAGGCCTATGCCGAGCTCACGCGCATTTACCAGAAGCTCGAGCGGCACTACCGCGACATGCAGGATCTCGAGTTCACCGTCGAGCAAGGCAAGCTGTGGATGCTGCAGACGCGCAACGGCAAGCGCACGGCGAAAGCCGCGCTGCGCATCGCGGTCGAACTTGCCACCGAAAAACTCATCACGAAGGAAGAAGCGGTCCTGCGCGTCGATCCGATTACGCTCGACCAGCTGCTGCATCCGACGATCGATCCGCGCGCGCACCGGCGCGTAATCGCGACCGGACTACCGGCCTCGCCGGGAGCCGCGACCGGCGAGATCGTGTTCTCCTCCGATGAAGCGGCCGACATGAAGGCTGCCGGACACAAGGTCATCCTTGTGCGCGTCGAGACTTCGCCGGAAGACATCCACGGCATGCATGCCGCCGAAGGAATCCTCACCACGCGCGGCGGCATGACTTCGCATGCGGCGGTCGTCGCGCGCGGCATGGGCAAGCCCTGCGTCTCCGGCGCGGGCAGCTTACGCGTCGACTACAACGCGGGCACCTTGCTCGCGGGCGGACAGACCTTCCGCAAGGGCGAGCACATCACGATCGACGGCTCGACCGGTCAGGTGCTAGCCGGCAAGGTGGAGATGATTGAGCCGCAGCTCTCCGGCGAATTTGCAACCCTGATCGGCTGGGCGGACAAGGTGCGACGGCTCGGCGTGCGCGCCAATGCCGATACGCCGGCCGACGCGAAGGCGGCCGTGCGCTTCGGCGCGGAGGGCATCGGCCTCTGCCGCACCGAGCACATGTTCTTCGACGAGGACCGCATCCAGGCCGTGCGTGAGATGATCCTCGCCGACGATCCGGCTTCACGGAAGAAGGCGATCGATAAACTCTTGCCAATGCAGCGCGCCGACTTCGCTGCGTTGTTCGAGATCATGCACGGCAAGCCCGTCACCATCCGCCTGCTCGATCCGCCGCTGCATGAATTCCTGCCGCACGGCGAGGAGGAGATCGTTTCCGTCGCCGAGGCGATGGGGACCGATCCGAAGAGGCTCGCTGCCCGCGCGCAGGAACTGGCCGAGTTCAACCCGATGCTCGGCTTCCGCGGCTGCCGCATCGCGATTGCCTATCCGGAGATCGCCGAGATGCAGGCGCGCGCGATCTTCGAGGCGGCAGTCGAAGCGGCGCGCAAGACCGGTGAGCCGGTGCGGCCGGAAGTGATGGTGCCTCTGATCGCGACCAAGGCTGAACTGGACTTGGTGAAGGCGCGCATCGACGCGATGGCCGAAGCGGTCGAGAAAGAGCAGAACGCCAGGCTCAACTACGACGTCGGCACGATGATCGAACTGCCGCGAGCCTCGCTGATGGCGGGCGAGATCGCCGAGACGGCCGAGTTCTTCTCCTTCGGCACCAACGACCTGACGCAGACCACGCTCGGCATCTCGCGCGACGATGCCGCGAGCTTCCTCGGCATCTACACCGCCAAGGGCATCCTGCCGATCGACCCGTTCGTCTCGATCGATCGCGACGGCGTCGGCGAACTGGTGCGG
>Ga0207766_1000088_pt1 | contig 17703 bp, 16 predicted proteins | sample LuqExpMetageno68_FD_187825 | JGI IMG/M metagenome (GOLD analysis project Ga0207766, IMG submission 187825) | Tropical forest soil microbial communities from Luquillo Experimental Forest, Puerto Rico - Sample 68 (SPAdes) | ecosystem: Environmental > Terrestrial > Soil > Tropical forest ...
TGCTCAAAGCGAACGATAGTCTCAAACGCGTGATCGCACGCTTCGCATTTCCAAAGATGCCGCACTGAGTTTTTGTGGCGGTATTCCGACCACTCGGGCAGGTAGAGTGCTTCGCCGCATTGGGCGCATTCGATCATGGCGCGCGAACGGGTGGCAGTAGTTGAACGAAAGGGCAAGGTGTCCTCCGACGAAGCGGCCGCAGGTTCCACGACAATTTATGGTACAAGCCGGATCTTTAGAACTGCTTAAGGAAGTCGGATAGATTTTTTCAATATTTTCGGCCGCCGAACGGCAGTTATGACGTCGAACTCCTGCACCACGCGCCCTCACAGGCACTTCGCAACGGTGACAAACGGCTAAAACTCGACGAGGAAGAACCCACTGGCGAATTGGTGGCGAGGCGATTGAAGAAACCGCGGCGCTATGGCGGCTGGCAGGTTGGTTCGTGGATCCTACCGGTATCTCTGTCGTGCGTAGCCTACCCACCGTTCAGATATTCGAGAAGGGTCCTCGCCGCTGGTGACACGATCCGTTTGTGGGTTCGAGCTAGTGCCCGGGGATTCGGTTTTGCGCGGTCTATTGGGTTGGCTTCACGGCGCTGATCGAAAATAATTCCGTCGCCGGATCGGGTGTACCCGGCGCTAATTCGTCGGCGGCCGTTCGATACGTTTCCGCGAGACTAAGCAAGTATGAACGATTGGCTGGCTCGCGATGAGCGGCCGCTGTGAGCTGCTGGGCACGTTGAAGCAACATGGTTGCACGTCTAACGCTATCCGCATCAATCATTGGTGCTTCACCGATCCGAGCCGGGTCTTGCCGCCGGAATAGGCTTGGATCGTGCCCGGCAAAGGTTAAGCCCGCGGTACGGCAAATCCTCAAATTTGAATTAGACGGCATCATTTTGGGATTTAGGCTTCCATAGATTCGTTGGGGGTTTGATGCAGCGGCGAATTTCATCAACAGATGCTTCGGCCTCCGCCACGACTTGCTCTTGATACTCGCGGCGGATGGCCTTCAACCGTTTTTGTATGCGGTCCGTCCTTAGCTGAGGTTATAATTCTCGGCGCGCTGGTTTCGCAGCAAGGCTTCTCGATGCGCTGCGCCCAGCATCTCGTCACCCGGTCAAGCATCGGTGTGTCGTACCGGGGTTCCGGCGCCCCCCTTGTTCGGCGCTTTTGCGTGTTCGGCTAAGCGTGGAGGCCGCGGCTGGCCAGCGGTGCAAGGACTAACCGTCTCGGAAGCCAATTTGCGCGGCTTGCCGGTGTTTCGGCCCCCCGGATCTCGCAAAGGACAAGGCTCGGCTACATTAGTAGCGATACGACACATCAGCCCTAAAATCGCAACCGCACTTTGGGGTGATAAGCGACGCAGCGAGTTTCGCCGAGAATTTAGCTTTATTGCGCCCCAGAGAGGACTAATGGGAGCGCGTGGGAGCGGCTATTGCGCACAACAGACTTTTTGGATTCGGCTCCCCGGCCGCCCGGAAGCAGAGCGAAACGCGAGCGAGGGCACGACATACTTAAAAAAACCAAAGCGAACGGACCGACAAGCAACAAGCTCGTTTGCCTCTGTGCCCACCATCTGAACATCGCCGCATAGCAATTCGATTAGGAAATGATCAGCCAGCCATAGGACCGCAAAGAAGACCGGGCAGCCGCGCTCACTACCAGTCGTCGCAGCTTGAACGGCCGTTGCGCGCCAAAGCATCGAATTTCGCGTTATCTCGGCGCATTTCACAGGCGCGCCAATCTGCCGCTGGCGTTAGCGCAGGCCAGCCATGCGACAATGTTTGAATATGGGCGATATTTAACATAGGTTTTATGCGCCGGATGATTCCTTTGCAGGTACATTTGCGTTGCCCAGCAAGGAACTCTCCTCAGGAGAGTCAGGCCATGTTGAAAAAACAAAATGTAGTGGCGACGTTACGGCGCGACGTGTCCTTTCTCTGGCGCGCGGTGATCGCCGTGATGTTTGTCGGCTTCGTCGGGCTTGCGGTGACAGCTGCCCTGCTCGATCTGCTGGCGATCCGTCACTAGACCTGCGGCGCCGGCGGATAACGATGCCGCCGCCCGTTGAAATCCTCGACCACGAAATGCGCGGTGCCGTTTGAACTGGCACGCTCGAGATAGTTCGGGCCGATCGGCGACTTGCCGTGGCCGCCCGGGATGTCGAGCACGTAGCTCGGTTGACACAAGCCTGAGAGACGCCCGCGCAGACGACGCATCAAGTCCTGACCGGTGGCGATGTCGGTGCGCAGATGCGCGGTGCCAGGCGCGAGATCGGCGTGATGCAGATAGTAGGGCTTGATGCGGCACTCGACGCAAGCGCGCATCAGCGCGGCGACCTCTTCCGGAGTATCGTTGACGCCGGCGAGCAGCACAGACTGACCAAGCAACGGTATACCGGCATCCGCCAGCCGGGCACAGGCTGCGCGCGCCGCGGAACTCAGTTCGCGCGCGTGATTGACATGCACGGCGACATAAGTCGGTTTGCCCTTGACCTTGAGCGTGCGCGTGAGTTCTTCCGTGATGCGCTTGGGCGTGGCGACCGGAACGCGCGTATGGATGCGGAGGACCTTCACGTGCTGGATCTTGTCCAGGTGCTGCATCACCTTGCGCAGCCGTCGTGCCGAAAGCACCAGCGGATCACCACCGGTGAGAATCACTTCCCAGATTTCGTTGTGCGTGCGGATATAATCCAACGCCTTTGCCAGCGCCGCCTTTGACAACACCTTCGCGTTGCCAGGACCGACCGTTTCACGCCGGAAGCAGAAGCGACAGTAGACCGCACAGACGGCGTTGAGCTTGAGCAGGACGCGATCGGGATAGCGATGCACGATACCTTTAACCGGCGAGTGAACCTCATCGCCAATCGGGTCGGCAAACTCTCCCGGCTCCTGCGCCAGCTCGGCTGCATCAGGGACGAACTGGCGCGCGATGGGATCGCGCGGATTTTTCGGATCGATCAATTCGGCCAAAGCTTCCGGCACCTTGACGGGATAGCGAGCCGCGACGGCTTCCAAAGCGGATCTCTGGCCGGGGGGCGCGAGACGATGGCCGCAAATCTGCGTCGCGGATAAAATTAATTCTGTCGCTTTCATCACCGTCACTCCAATTCCGCCACCGGCATCCAGATCACCTGTGCGATATCACTGGCGCCTGTCGCCAGCATCACCAGCCGGTCGAAGCCGAGCGCAATTCCGGACGCCTGCGGCATTTGCGCGAGCGCTGTGAGAAAGTCCTCGTCGATCGGATAACACTCACCGTGGATGCGTCGCTTCTCTGCCATCGCAGTGTAAAAGCGCGCGCGCTGCTCGGCTACGTTGATCAGTTCGCCGAACGCGTTGGCCAGCTCCACCCCGCAGGCATAAAGCTCGAAGCGTTCAGCAACCTTGTCGCTACCCGGCTTGGCCCGCGCGAGCGCCGCCAGCGGCAACGGGTACTCATATAACAGTGTTGCACGGTCGTTGCCCAGATGCGGCTCGACGCGCTCGACGAGGATGCGGCTGAAGATATCGCCCCACGTATCGTCGTGCGCGATTTTGACGCCCATCTTGTCGGCCTGCGTTGCGAGCGCCTCGCGATCACCGTGTCCTTTGCCGATGGTTGCCAGCAGATCAATGCCGGCGTGCCGCATGAAGGCCTCCGCCACCGTCATGCGCTCCGGGGCGGCAAAGGGATCAACGCTCCTTCCGCGAAAAGTGAGCGCTTTGGCACCAGCTGCACGCGCCGTTTCGCCCAGGAGCGCGGTGCAATCGTCCGCTAGTGTTTCGTAAGGCTCGTTCGCCCGGTACCACTCCAGCATGGTGAATTCCGGGTGATGCAGTGCGCCGCGCTCGCGGTTACGGAACACGCGAGCGAATTCGAAAATGCGCGTTTCGCCCGCCGCCAACAGCTTTTTGCAGGCGAACTCCGGCGAAGTGCGCAGATAGAGCGGCCGCCGCTCGCCGGCGGTGGTGACCAGCTCGGTGGCGAAGGCATGCAGGTGCGTTTCATTGCCCGGCGAGACTTGCAGGGCGGGCGTTTCCACCTCACTAAAGCCTCGGTCGACAAACCAGGCGCGCAAAGCCGCCGTGATACGCCCGCGTGCGGCCAGGTAGGGCCGGAAAGCGGCATAACTGCCAGGAGACCAGCGGGCTTTTGCCAAGATTTACCTCGATAAGGCCATGCGCCGGAAGGACTGGCATTGGGCGAGAAGATCGCTATGGTGCCGCCCGAAATCGAGACTCATAACCCAAAGTTCAAGGATTGTTCCATTGAAGGTCATCGCTTCGTCTCTCCGCAAAGGCAATATCGTGGACGTCGACGGCAAGCTTTACGTCGTCCTCAACGCGGAAAATTTTCACCCCGGCAAGGGCACTCCCACGACGCAGGTCGATATGCGCCGGATTTCCGACGGCGTGAAGACCCAGATGCGCTACAAAACTACTGACCAGGTGGAGCGCGCGCACGTTGAGGACCACGAGTTCTCCTACCTGTACAAGGACGACGACGGTTTCCACTTCATGAATCAGGAGAACTACGAGCAGGTTCAGGTGCCCACCGACGTGGTGGGTGACTATCAGAGATACCTGCAGGAAGGGATGGTCGTGAACCTCGCAATCCACGAAGGCACGCCGGTGTCAATCGAGATTCCGCAGAAGGTCACGTTGGAGATCACCGAAACCGAACCGGTGGTGAAAGGTCAGACCGCATCCGGCTCGTTCAAACCGGCAGTGTTGTCAAATGGCGTGCGCACGATGGTGCCAACCCACATCACCGTTGGTACGCGCGTGGTGATCAACACCACCGACGGCTCCTACGTCGAGCGGGCAAAGGATTGAAGTTGCGCCAGAAATCAGAACGGGATGCCGACGCCAGCTCTCAGTTTGCTGTGGTCGTCTTGCGAAGCCGCGCCCCTTGCCGTGGAACTCAAAGACAAATCAATTCTGCTCGACGTGGACGAACCACCTGGCCGTCCGTTTGGACTACCAGGCCTTAAGCTCCGTTTACGGCGTCAATTTACAGAGTTAGAAACAGTCTGAGCATGACCTTCCGTCGCAAGCGTCAAGAGCACGACGGGCAAAACAACGACGCCCCAATTCTCTAGACCCTTACGCTCGCGCGCACTTCCTCAGGGAACAGTTCGTCAGGCGTAAGACGCTGCGCGGTCAAGCCTTGAGCGTGTGCGAAGCGACAGAACGCGTCGAGCGTCTTGCGGTTCGCTTCGAGGCCGTAGGGAAACGGATCAGCGCCGAAGCTTGCACCCCACTCCGCCACGATCGAGGCCGACCACGGTACCGGAATGCGCGAGGCAGTGAGATCGCGGATGCGCTCCAGGCTGCGGGCCTTCGCCTTGTCGAACGCCTTGAACATGTTCATCGCTACCCAGGGATAGCGCTCGAACACCGCGCGGCGGATGGCGATGATGTGCATAATCGGAAAGATGCCGGTCGCCGCAAAGTAGCGCATCTCTTCGGGACGATAGTTCGGATAAAGCCTGACGATCTTGCCTTCGCCCTTGTAGTAGGCCTCAGGGACCCGCGCCGAAATTGCAGCGTCGATTTCTCCGGAAAGCAGCAGCGCGGAGATGCTCGTATCGCGCCGCTGCTGGTATAGGATGCCCTTCGGCAGCGTAAACTCGACCTTCTCCTCGCGACCCGCCTCGTTCGTCCCGGCCTGCACCCATGTGATCTTGCGTAAATCGACGCCCGCCGTCTCCGCTAGAAAGCCGCGTGCGTAGATCCCAGCGGTCTGTGCCCATTCCGGAATACCGACAGTCTTGCCTTCAAGATCCTTCGGCGCGGCAATTCCGCGATCGGCACGCACATAGAAGCCGGAATGACGAAACACGCGCGAAGGAAACACGGGAATTCCGACGAACGGCGAATTGCCCTGAGAGGCGAAACCGATGAACTTTCCGAACGACATTTCGGAAATGTCCCACTCGCGATGCTTGATGAAGCGGAAGAAGATCTCCTCGACCGGTAGCATAAATCCTGTGAGCAAGATGCCCTCCGCGCGCACCGCGCCGTTAGTGAGGTCGCGCACATGGTCGTAGTCGGCGGTGGCGAGCGTCAGATGCAGCCGCGCCGTGCCACCGCTCTCGATGAGTTCCGCCGCGCGGTCCGCTCTTGCCGCCCCCACCTGCTGGCTCTGTTGCACCGTCATCCGCACCCCTCCGGCTCTTGTATGCCGCAGTCCTATGCCGTTAGTCTTGCGGCACGTAAAGGGCAGTAAGGGGCGTGGATTGAGGTTGGCGGTCTTTGCCGCCGCTGCGATGCTTTCTGCCAACGCAGCCGGCGCCGATGAAATGCAAACGCCCCGCGTGATCCTCAGCCCAGTGAATTGGGCGGAGGCGGCGATCTCGCTCGCCGATCACGGTATCGACCCGCCCGCCGCCGAGTTTGCTCGCCTCAACGCGCAAACCGAGAAGCGCTTCCCCGGCATTGCCACAAGCACGGTGCCGGTGCTACTGCCGATCGATATCGATAGTTACCGCAAGGATGTGGTCGCGGGCACGGTTGAAGCAGAGACCTCCGACAAATATTTCGGGCCGTTCCATCCGTCCAAGCTGTTCCTGCCGGGGCCAGCCGGCTACACCGCCACCTTTTTCCTTAAACATGACGATGGCGGTTTCGATTTCACCTACCCCAAGCCAATCGAGATCGAAATTACCGGTGGTGCCTTCGTCTACGACCTCGATGATCCCAATCATCAGGAAGTTTTCCCGCCTCCGAAGGAACTGGGAGTGCGTTTCCCGGGCATGCAACGCATTCTGCGCGAATCACATGTACGCTACGCGTTCGAGCGTTTTGGTGTGCCTTACGTCGTCTCGGTACAATGTTATGACCAGCCGCGTTCTTCGCGTTATCTATCTTGCAAGGAAGCTGATCCGGCGGCGTCAAAATTCCTGAACCTGTTGAACACCGCCGGCGGCACACCGGCTGACATAGCCGAGCCGCACATGGATCTCACCCGCCCGACGGCGAAATCCGATTTTACCTATTACAGCCCCGGCGATCTCATCCCCAACACCGGCTGGCACAAAATGCCGGGGCGCGCCGACTACCACGTCTACGCGCACATGAGCTCGCCAATCGCGGACGCGCCGTCGTACGTGAAGTCGCAATCCTTCATGCCGTGGGGAGACTGCTATCGCAGCGGACACAATGGGCCACTCGGCCGCAAGGACAAAGTGTATTCGTGCAAGGTGAACGGCATCCCGATGCCGTTCGATGAGTCCTCGGCGGTTAATTTCACCTATCCGTGGCGCGACAATTTCTGCGAACTGCGCAATTTCCTGGTCGGCCAATGCCCGGGCGGCTATGGCCACCAAGGCGAGGATATTCGTCCGGGCAATTGCGTCCTATTCGACGAAGGCTCTGACCGCTGCGAGCCCTACAGGCATAACGTAGCCGCGGTGCGTGACGGCGTGCTTTGGCGCAACCTAGGCAACACCGGTGTTTATATCGACGTCAACACTAAGAATGATTTCATCCGCTTCCGCTACCTACACATGAATCCGAGATTCATGGACGCCGACGGACTCCTCAGCGGGCGGCGTGTGAGGGAAGGCGAGATCATCGGCAAGGTCGGCACCTGGGGCGATTTCGACAAGGGAACGTCCTATCACATTCACTTCAATATCCAGGTTTTCACCAAGGTCGGCTGGGTATGGGTCAATCCCTACATGACGCTGGTCGCCGCCTATGAGCGACAGATCGGCGGCCGCGGCACCGAGATCAAACCGGGCGACCCGGCGCCGCCCATGCCAGTGAAGCTGCCGGTGATCGAGCACCCAACCCCTCCGCCTGCCAAGCAGACCTCGGCTGCTGGATCGGAACCGACGCCGAAGGCGGACAATGCGGAAGAGGCCGGCGCGGCCGCCGTCAAGACAGCGGTCATTGCGCACGAAGAGGCGCGGAAGGAACGCGCGCATGTCGAAAAACCGCGCAAGCGGCACCACCTGCGCAAGCGCCGTCGCCACCACAAGTAAGACAACGATTAGTACGGGATCGTTTGCGGCAAGAAGATACATGCGCCCATCAATAGTCTAGGCACGGCCCCTGATTGTGGCGCCAGCGTGACCATATTTCCTGCAAACGAGGGATCTTCACAAAACACATTGCAACGATTCTGCTTGGTCGACGCCTTAGCCTTGCCAACCATTTTTGTGATAGCAGGTCAAATTGGCGGTGGAGTAAGCAGAAGAGGCGACGTTTCAGTCGCAAGCGTCAGTGGCTGAGCGGGTCGCAACAGCGAGACCAATGCGACCATGGGTTCAGGTGGCGCCAATGCGGGTATCGACGCAGCAGCTAAAATCGAGGTGCGGCACGCTCGAACGCATGACGGCGACAACGTCAGTGGGCCAGGGTTCCCACCACAGCGACTCTGTCGTTCTCGATAGGAGCGTTGGCTGGCAATTGTTTGCGCACAAGTGATCGCTACAATGCCGCATGCTGCGAACCTCCCGTTTAAGCTTCAGTTTGTCCGGGGTTGCGTTGAACCGTCGTGCTTGGCTCACCTGCGCGATCGCTGGCGGCGTGAGTCTGGTGCTCGCCAGACCGCTGTTCGCCGCTCAGTCACCGGCTTTCGCGCATTGGGTCGCGATCTTTCGTGCCCGCGCTCTGAACCGCGGCATCTCGGAGCGAACCTATGACCGCGTGATGGATGCGGTTATCCCGGACCCAACCGTGTTCGCAGCGGTGCGCTCGCAGCCGGAGTTCACCGAATTGCTGTGGCAGTACATCAACCGCCGCTGCTCGGAATGGCGCGTCATTACCGGCAAAGAGCGCGCCAAGGAATATGCCACTCTGCTGACGCGGCTAGAGAAAGACTACGGCATCGACCGCTACACGCTGCTCGGCTTGTGGGGCATGGAGTCCTCGTTTGGCGACCTGGTAGTCAATCCGAAATACATGCGGCCGGTAATCCCGGCGCTGGCGGCGCTCGCCTGGGGCGAACCGCACCGGCGCTCTTATTGGGAAGCCGAGCTGCTCAACGCCCTCACGATCGTTGACCGCGGCTGGGCGCAGCCCGGAGAGATGATCGGCTCCTGGGCCGGCGCCATGGGGCATACGCAGTGGATGCCCGAGGTGTGGCTCAACATGGGTGTCGACTACGACCATGACGGCCGCATTACACCGTTCGGCAAACCCGACGATTCCCTCGCGGGCACCGCGCGTTATCTCGTCGAGCGCGGAAAATATCGCCGCGGCGAAGCCTGGGGCTGCGAGGTGAGATGGCCCGGCCGCGAACTCAGCGGCTGGCGTACCTACGAACAATGGCACGCCCTCGGTGTAAGACGCGCCGACGGCGCGCCCTTCGCCCGGCCTGTCGATCTCGTAAAGATGTGGATACCGGTGCGCGGCGGCCCGCCCTTCCTGATCGGACAGAATTTCCGCGCTGTCTATTCCTACAACCCGTCCACCAGCTACACGCTCGCGTTAGTGCATCTCGGCGACCTCATCCGCGGCGATCCGCCTTTTCACCAGCAGTTTCCCGGCAGCGAGCGCAAGCCGACTCTGGAAGAGGTGAAGGAGATCCAGCGTCGGCTCAACGAGCGAGGCTTCAAGACGGACGGTATTGACGGTCGCACCGGCAGCGACACGGTCAAGGCGATCCTCGCTTTCCAAAGGAAGGTCGACATGCAGCCGGCCGACGGCTATGCCGGCCTAAAGGTGCTGGCAAGGTTGCGTCAGGGCTCATGATCCGGTTCAAATGGGGCCAATGCCCCTCTGGGCGGGAGTCGACAGGATTCTGCAGTGTCGAAAACCCAACGCTATAGCGCCCAAATCTCACCTGTTCGCGACGCCACAATCGCCAAGCTCGACCGGCCGGTTCCCGCCGGCATCAACGCGCCCGGCTTCGGAAGTGACGTGGTCGCCGACGCCCTACGCGCGCTCGACATTTCCTATATCGCCCTCAATCCGGGGGCGAGTTATCGCGGCCTACACGACAGCCTGGTGAATTACCTTGGCAATGAGAGACCACAACTACTGCTTTGCCTGCACGAAGAAAGCGCAGTCGCCATCGCGCAGGGCTATGCCAAGGTCACCGGAAGGGCGATGGCCGCGGCAGTCCACTCCAATGTTGGCTTGATGCACGCCACCATGGCGGTGTTCAACGCTTGGTGCGACCGCATGCCGATAGTGGTGCTTGGCGCGACTGGACCGGTCGATGCCACCAAGCGGCGGCCATGGATCGACTGGATCCACACCGCGCGCGACCAGGGCGCGCTGGTGCGTGGCTACACCAAATGGGACGACCAACCCGCCTCCCCGGTCGCCGCACGCGAAGCCGTGCTGCGCGCCGGTTGGATCGCCAACACCGCACCGCAGGGGCCGACTTATGTCAATCTCGACGCCAGCATGCAGGAAGCTAAACTGGCGGAACCCGTCCCGCCCATTGACGCGCAGCGCTACATGCCGCCGGTCGAAAGCGCGCCCTCGACCGAAGCAATCAAGCGAGCAGTCAAGCTTTTGCGCGCCGCCAAACGTCCGGTGATCCTCGCCGGCCGCGTATCGCGCAGCCTCGAAGCGTGGAACGAGCGCGTACAGCTCGCCGAGCGGCTGACCGCGCGCGTCGTAACCGACCTGAAGGTCGCGGCCGCCTTCCCGACCGATCATCCGCTGCACGCCGGCGCGCCCGGTGGCACGGTGCTGGCGCCGGAAGCCGTCGCGGCAATTCGCGCAGCCGACGTCATCCTCAGTCTCGATTGGGTGGATGTCGCTGGCACGTTCGAGCATTGCGGCGGCGATGTCGTCGGCAAAGTGGTGCAGGTCTCGATCGACCACCGGCTGCACAACGGTTGGAGCATGGATTACCAAGGCCTGCCGCCGGTCGATGTCATGATCGACTGCGAACCGCACGCCGCGGTGTCTGCCCTCCTGGCGGCGCTTGGACTGGGCGAGCCGCGCGCGTTGGCCAAATCCACACATGAATTTCCCAAGCTCGCCGAGGGTAAGCTCACGGTCGATCATCTGGCCGACGCGCTGCGCCGCGCGGTCGGCGATCGCCCAACAACCCTCACCCATCTCTCGCTATCGTGGAACGGCGCTAGCTGGCCGTTCCGCCATCCGCTCGACTATATCGGCTCCAACGGCGGCGGCGGCGTTGGCGGCGGCCCGGGCATTTCGGTCGGCGCAGCGCTGGCTCTTAAAGGCAGCGGACGTCTGGCGGTCGCGATTTGCGGCGACGGCGACTTCATGATGGGTTGCAGCGCGCTATGGACCGCCACGCATTATAACATTCCGTTGCTGATCGTGGTTGCCAACAACCGCTCATTCTTTAATGACGAACTGCACCAAGAGCGGGTCGCGCGCGTGCGCAACCGGCCGATAGAAAACCGTTGGGTCGGCCAGCGCATTTCCGAGCCGGATATCGACCTCGCCGGCATCGCACGTGCGCAAGGCGCGCAGGGCTTCGGCCCCGTGACCAAAGCCACCAATCTCGGGGCGGCCTTCGCCAAGGCGATCGCGGCGGTCGAAGCCGGTGCGGTCGCGGTCGTCGATGTGCGCGTCGAGCCGGGCTATGCTGCCGCGGTGACCGCGGCGATGACGCGCAAGAGCGAATAGGCCATGTCACTTGCGCCAAACGCGGATGACGCCATCCTAGCGGTGGACGATGTTGTTGTGCGGTTTGACACGCCGGAAGGTCCAATCACGGCGGTCGACGATGTGTCTTTCAAGGTTCGCCAGGGGGAGTTCCTTTCGGTCATCGGGCCTTCCGGCTGCGGCAAGTCGACGTTGTTCAACGTGATCGGCGGGCTGCTCAGCCATCACGACGGTGTCGTCAGCGTCGGCGGCGAAACCATTTCCGAGCCCCACCATTCGATCGGTATGGTGTTCCAGGAGGAATCGACGTTTCCCTGGCGCACTGTGATCGACAACGTAGCCTTCCCGCTCGAACTCGTCGGTATGCGGCGCGCCGAGCGCATGGAGCGGGCGCGCTATTTCATCGGCATGGTCGGTCTCAACGGTTTCGAGAACCGCTATCCCGGCGAACTGTCCGGTGGTATGCGCCAGCGCGTCTCACTCGCGCGCACGCTCGCCTCTGAGCCGAAGATTTTGCTCATGGACGAACCATTCGCCGCGCTCGACGAGCAGACGCGGCTGTTGCTAGGCGACAAGGTGCTGCAGATCCAGCAGCAGTTGAAGCAGACCACCCTCCTGATCACCCACAACATTACGGAAGCGGTGCAGATGTCCGACCGCATCCTGGTGATGACCTACCGGCCCGGCAAGGTGAAGCGCATCGTTAACATCGACCTGCCGCGCCCGCGCACCTCGGAGATCGTCACTAGCGTGGCGTTCGGCGGCTATGTCGCGAAGATCTGGAACGACCTGCGTGAGGAAGCGAGCCGCGGTATGAAGGACGAGGAGGCGCACGCCCTGCACCACGAAGGCGTCTCGTCATGACCGACCTTGCAGCACCGCGACTTTCGCCGCGCCGCCGCTTTGTTGCACCGGCCTTCGGCATTGCGGCCTTGGTCGGCGTGTTCCTAATCGGTGAGCTTCTGGTGCAGATCGGTGTCATCAACCGTTTCATAGTGCCACCGCCCTCGGAAGTGATGGGAAGCTTTCATCGCATCGTCAGCGAGGAGCGCGTGTTTAGCCGGTTCCTGTTCACCGCCACTGAATGCCTGATCGCCGGCATCATGCTCACGGTTTTCGGGCTTGCCGGCGGCGTGCTTATGCACCGCTTCAAGCTGCTGCAGCAGGCCTGCGAGACCTGGGTCGCTGCACTCGCCGCGGCGCCGCTAGTGCTGATGTATCCGCTGTTCCTGGTCATCTTCGGCCGCACCATCTGGACCATGATCATCATGGGCTTCGTCGCCGGGCTGCCACCGGTGATACTGAAGACCATTGAAGGGATGTCGACGACGCGAAAGGTGCTGGTCAATGTCGGGCGTAGCTTCAATCTTTCCGCCACCCAGCAGTTCTGGAAAATCCTCTTGCCAGCAGCTTTGCCAACGATCTTTGTCGGTGTCCGGCTCGGGCTGATTTTTGCGCTGATCAATATAGTCGGCACCGAATTCCTGATTAATTTCGGTGGCCTTGGCCATCTGATCGCGGACTTGGCGGAGCGTTACGATCTGGCCGGCACCTATGCCGCAATCTGCTTCGTCATTCTGGTGAGCGTCGTGTTTTTCATTGTCTTGGAAAAGGTCGAGCGATGGCTGAGACCGTTCGGGTCGCGCTAGAAACCCCTTAATTGCCTAGCTTTCTCTCCCGCTAAAATGCCGTTTGCTACCATTTGCCGCGCGATCTGTGCCCGGTTGGTTCTTAGGCTTGGCTTCTTGGCTGCCCCTAGTACGGCATCCAGTTTTGCGGCGGCTTCCGCCTGCATGTTCGGCATCAAGTGACTGTAGATATCCATAGTCACCGAGATGCTGTGATGACCAAGTCTCTCCTGCATAATCTTTGGATGTACGTTTTCCGCCAGCAGATGTGAGGCGTGGCTGTGCCGCAAGCCATGCAGGCGCACTGCGCTACCTCTTGCCTTCATGAAGTCCGACACCGCCTCCGTGATGCCTTTCGGCTTCGGCTGCTGCCGACCTCACGCGTAACGATGCGCGTGCTGCCGTCCGGTCGAATGCCAAGCCGCAACAGTTCTTGCGCCTGTTTAGCCCGCCAAGCTTTCAGTTCCGACCCCGGCCTTGGTGCCAGGTTTTTTCTTATGGCGGCCATAGCGTGGCGCGCGGTGGACAAAACTGCAGTTGAGGAACGACCAACTGCGGTTACACTGTCACCCGCAATGGCGAAGATTATAGCAACGGCTCACATTGTCCTCTCCATCAGCGCAACCATTCTGGTTGGTGTGAGATACGCTGAAGCAATGGAATTTAGAATTTGTGCGAACCACAATGACGCTGCGACTTGTGGGCGCAATTGCAAGATAATTGGGAGTGTCGAATTTCACGTGCAGCCTCGGCGAACGGTGGCGGTGAAGGTCATGCCTAGGAAGTCCATTTTGCGCCGCCAGCCCACCATATACAGTTTGGAGAATTGCGTGATCATAGACGAAAGAAATTGGTCATGTTCAGTTCGACAGGAAGGCGTTATGGGGCGCCACGAGATGGTAGACGGGAGGTATCGCACGGAAAATTTAATTGACGGCAAATGGTGGCCAAGTCATTGCGCGCGATAACGGAGGCATGAGGAGTTCGGCGCTCTAAAGGCCTTCCTCCTTTCTTATTCGTGAGTCCTCTTCTGCCCTGTGCTTTTCAGAACTCACAAGATGCTCATAATAACGTCGCCGGTGCTGATAATTTGAGTCTTCGAGCACCCGGTATCTCCAGATGATCAACCCAGCCCCGGAGAGCAGAAGCAATATGAAGATTAATTTCATGGCGGTTCCTCGCTTGGACGGGAACTGCTTAAAAGTTAAATCCAAGAGTAGTACGGCGGTATTGTCCCTAAGGCCCCTGGGGCAAATTGCCGCAGCGGTGCAGGTGCTGGACCGCTGGATTTTTGATTTTTGTTTTTTTGGCAGAAATGTCGGTGGAGAACTTTCAATCAAAGCTTGGTTCGGTATGCCTTCCACGCCCTTCTAAAAATCAATACCAGTACGGCGACGAAAACAACCGCGATCCACCATCGAAAGGTATCAAAACGGGGATCATCCTTTGCCAAGAATAGCTCCGGTACGAAATTGAGAATATCCAAAATTAGACCGGCAATCCGGTGAAGCATTGGGCATCTCGAATCGCTCAGGGAAACTCTAGATCATAGACGCAAAAACGCCTGGGCAGCCCGTGGTTTGTAATAAACGTCCTGCCCGACCGAGTATTTGTGGCTCATATCTATAGCGGTTCAATGAACGGCAGTTCTTCGAGGTGGCTATCAACGGCGGCCATGCAATGCTTGATGTACGCATGCCGTTCTTGCTTCGAAACAAACTTTTTCGCAGCCTGTCGGCTGCACTCCGCTTGCAACGACGCACGGGCCGAGGCGCTGTTCGCAGACTCAGCGCGAACGCCAGTGGCTAGCAGCACCAGCGACAAAAACACCAAAACAAGCTGGTAATACACAGCGTTGACCCCCAGCTCGGCATAATACAGCCGATGCAGTAACAATCAATGAACACAAATCGCTGTAATTTTTATTTTTGATTTTTTGGTGGCAAATGTTGGGGGACTGGCCCATTTAATGCGGGGCCCTGGGGGGTGCGGCGCGATCTTTACATACCCATCACAAGAAGGGTCGCTTAAACAGGGGGAAGCCAAGGCGCCTCGGCGGCCAGCTTGGCGAACTCCTCGATTGGAAAAGCCCGCACTGTCGTGGTGCGTGCGTTCCCCGACGCCATAATGGACGAGACAAATTTCACCATTGCCTCGGCGTTCGGCATATCGACTGTGGCAACAATGTCATATCGGCCGGTCGTCACATACGCACTGAGCAGTCGGCCACCCAATTTCTCCGCCAGCATTTTGGTGGCCTGATGGCGTTTTTCGACCTCTTTCGCCGTCTTGGCACCCTGGTCGGTCCAGTTCAGGAAGCACATAAACGTAGCCATCGACAAACTCTCCCATGACGCGATGAAAAAATACGCATTGCACCGAACCGTCAAAAATAAAACGGCCGGCAATGAAGCGGCCCTTGGTCGTGTGTCACCTCGAAAAGTACTCGGCCGCAGCAACCATTAGGACGATGGCAATCGCGGCGAACCAGAGCATATCTAGCGAGAGGTAACTTTTGGTGGTGCTATTCATGTGCATCATGCACCTCCGCACCCAGTTTGAGTCTTACACAGACGAGAACTGCTCTCTTAGAAAGAGTTAAATCCGAGAGTGGTACAGCGGTATTGTCCCTAGGGGCCCCTGGGGCAAATTGCCGCAGGACGGAGAGACGCGCTGGGGTTTTTGTGATTTTTGGAAATTGCAGTTAGGGCTGTCGGGAAAACGGCTCAGGCATATAATCAAATAAGAGCACGCTTGAGACGTCCGCGCCACGCAGAGGCCGCCAACTAGGGGCGGCCTCTTTCATTCCGACAGGCAGGAGGTCGGGCAAGTTACTGCAGTGCGTTAGCCACGCCGGTAAAAGTCCCTGTTACAGTGGTGCCGATAGACTGCACGGCAGCAAGGATCACGATCGAAATTCCACCAGCGATGAGAGCATACTCGATGGCGGTCACACCCGAGTTGTCTCTCAAGAAATGCAGGACAAGTTTGTTCATTTGAGGATCTCCGGTATTACCTGTCTCCAACACGCAACACAAATGAACGAGGCCGCTTAACTAAGGCTAGTCTCACTTATCCTGCAGCAACTGTCTTCGGTTTTCGACATACACGCGAAAAATATCCTACTCGCGCAAATCTCTCTGGCGATTTAAACCATTGTGTCAATTTTTATTAAAATTAGTCAGGCCGACAAACTCATAATTCAGAGGGTGAAGATAATAGTTGAGCCAACGGACCAGATGTGCGGACTAGCAGCAATGGCAGATCGTTCTGACAGCAACAAGCAATCCGTCAGTAATCGGCGACCTCTCACCGGCCTTACGGCAGAAAACTTCCTGTACGCAGGATATCGGTTCAGTTCTCACAAAGAAGACGTACGTGACATTTCATCGGCCAGCGCAGACACTGGCACCGATCATACGGATTGTTATCAAATCCCTGACAAGCGCTCTAACATTGACCGACGGTCGGGTCGCGACCGCCGATGTGGGACCGATAGCCGATCAGAAGCAGAACGTTTCTTGGAAGGAGAACGTCGCTCCGGTGTAGATCGGCGTTCCCGCAGGGGCCGTCGATACCGATCTTTCAAGAAGGCCCGCGCTTTTGTGCGCGGTCTCAAACTCAATTCTGAAAACGAATGGCACGAATATGTTAAATCGGGCATTAAGCCTGATGACATTCCGGTTGAACCGCATCATATTTATGCTAATCACGGCTGGGCCGGCTGGAACGACTGGCTCGGCGCTAATCCATTCGACACCTACTTATCTCGATATCGATTTATGGCCCGCGCGTTGGTACACCGCCTTGGACTGGGTAAATCGACGGTAAGGCCGGATGACCTTCCGACCAACGCTGAAGGCAAGGCGTGACCAAAGCTCTTATTATTGGTTGGCTCATCGAGCTGTTAGGCGTGGCCGTCTGGCTTTACGGTTACCTTTCGACCGGCAATCCTTCAATTGTTGACTGGCCCGCCATCGCCCCGTCGTGGATTGCCGATTGGTTGCCCAATATCCAATCTGAGATCGGAATGACACTCATGTTCGCTGGCATGATTCCGATTTATTGGCCGCGTCACAAAGTGCAAAATCGAGCCGGGTCAAGCTGATGCCCTAGCCGAGACGATTACGGCGATCGAACGACCCTCCAATCGCTCGCCGTCATGGGTCAGCGCCCCGGGGGCCACGCAGTGCGTGAGGCGACCGAGTCAAGCCCCTTCAAACTGCAAAATGTTGAGACCGGCATTCTGGTCAGTCAGGTACATCATCCCATTGCGATCGACGAAGCAGTCGCCCGACTGAATGACCTGCGGCCGGTTTGGGCGCGGATCCACCATGCGCGTAGGATTAGGCGGGACGTAGTAGGCAACTTCGTGCGGCTGAAATTGGTTGGCGATATTGAAGACACGGACGCCGGCATTGTAATAGGTCGCGAAAATAAGGCGCGAACTCTGGAATGCGCCGGGCCGGTTTTCGTGCAGATTATGCGCGCCGAAGAAGCCGCCTTTGGCGCAATAATCCATTTCGCAAGGCACCGGGA
>Ga0207766_1000110_pt1 | contig 16019 bp, 13 predicted proteins | sample LuqExpMetageno68_FD_187825 | JGI IMG/M metagenome (GOLD analysis project Ga0207766, IMG submission 187825) | Tropical forest soil microbial communities from Luquillo Experimental Forest, Puerto Rico - Sample 68 (SPAdes) | ecosystem: Environmental > Terrestrial > Soil > Tropical forest ...
AGCGTCGGCATTGCGCTCGCGCTTTTCGGTACCATCCTCGTTTACATGGCGGCACGGCCCGTGCTGGGCGAAGGTCTCTACGCTATGGTGTGGACCGTGCTAATCACCCGTGCGGGACAGTTTGATCCGGCGCTGCTGAACCTCGCCTTCGTGTTCCTGCTGCTTGGCTACGGCACCAAAGTAGGCTTGGCGCCTCTGCACGCTTGGCTACCCGACGCGCATGCCGAAGGCCCAACGCCGATCTCTGCGGTGTTGTCGGGTCTGCTGCTCAACGTCGCGCTTTACGCTCTGCTCCGCTTCAAGATGCTGCTGGCGCTCAACCCGGCGGCGCTGGCGCCAGGCCCGCTGATGGTGACGATGGGCCTGATTTCTTGCGTGTTCGCAGCCTTCATGCTGTACCGGCGGCGCGACATCAAGCGGCTTTTCGCCTATTCCTCGATCGAGCACATGGGCATTATCGTGTTCGCCTTCGGCATGGGCGGCGCGTTGGCGAACTTCGCGGCTCTACTGCACATGACCATGCATTCGCTGACCAAGTCGGCGATCTTTTACGCGGTCGGGCACATTTCCCAAGTCAAGGGCACGCAGAAGATCGCCGATATGGGCGGGTTGACGGTTACCAATCCCGTGCTCGGCTGGGGCCTGGTGCTTGGAGTTGTGGCGATCGCCGGACTGCCGCCCCTCGGCATCTTCATGAGCGAATTCTTGGTGGTGAGCTCAACCTTTGCGCGTCAGCCGTGGCTCGCGGCACTGCTGGTGCTCGCCATCCTGGTCGCGCTCGGCGGCCTATTCTTGCGCCTCAACTCAATCGTGTTCGGCGAGCCGCGCGGCCCGACTGCGCCGACGGAAGCCTCCTACGTGCCGATGTTTGCGCATCTCGCCATCGTCTTCATGGCGGGCATCTATATGCCGCCGGCACTGGTTGCCGGCTTCCAGAACGTCGCGCGGCTATTGGGATAACGCCATGGCCCTGCTCGATAGCATTGCGCACAAGGACACCGCCAAACGGCATCGCCCGTGGCCACGCGTCGGCGTGAGCGATGAAGGCTGGCGACAGGCGATTGACCTGCTCGCAGGCGGCCGTGCGACGCTGCTAGGGCTGTGGGGCGATGCTCCGGACGTCCACATGGCGCTGCTGGGCGAGAAGTTCGACAACATCGCCGTGCTCACTTACACCTGCAAGAACGGAACCTATCCCAGCGTCGGTGCGCGCCATCCGCCGGCGATACGTCTAGAACGCGCGATCCGCGACCTGTTCGGGATAGAGGCAGCCCGCGCAACGGACGCGCGCCCATGGCTCGATCTCGGCTTCTGGGACGTGCAGCACCCGCTTGGGAAAAAACATGCGGCGAAGAAACACGCGCCTTACACCTTTCTGGCGGCTGAGGGCGAAGGCCTGCATCAGATTCCGGTCGGCCCGGTGCATGCCGGAATCATCGAGCCGGGGCACTTCCGTTTTACTTGCAATGGTGAGCACGTCGTGCGGCTCGAGCAGCGGCTCGGCTACGTCCACAAGGGCATCGAGTCATTGATGGCTGGCGCCTCGCTCGACGATGCAGCAAAGCTCGCATCTCGGACTTCAGGCGATAGCACAGTTGCTTATGCCTTTGCTTTTGCGCAGGCTGCCGAAGCAGCGCTGCAAATCAAGGCGCCCCCGCGTGCGACCTATCTCCGCGTGCTGATGGCGGAACTGGAGCGGCTCGCCAATCATGTCGGCGACATCGGCGCAATTTGCAACGACGCGTCGTTCGCCCTGATGCATGCGCAATGCAGTGTCCTGCGTGAGCGCACGCTGCGCGCAGCTGAGGCTTGTTTCGGCCATCGGCTGATGATGGACGCGATTGTGCCTGGCGGTAATGCGCGGGACATCACCGCCGACGGCGCCAGTCACGTCCGAAATCTGCTGGCCGAAATTCATCGCGTGTTCCCGCGCCTGGTCGAGCTCTACGACAACACCGCCTCGCTGCAGGACCGCACCGTAACGACCGGCATCGTGAAAGCCGATTACGCGCGCCAGTTCGGCACCGGCGGCTATGTCGGGCGCGCGTGCGGTCGCACTTTCGACGCGCGGCGCATGCCAGGCTATGCGCCCTACGATGCCCTGCAATTCGAGGTGCCAGTGCTGGAAGCCGGCGACGTCAACGCGCGGGTGTGGATCCGCATCCGTGAGGTCGAGCAAAGCCTTACCCTGATCGAGCAGGTACTCGGACGGTTGCCAAAAGGCGATGTGAGGACCGCGGTCAAATCGAAGGGCGAACCGTGCGAAGGGCTGGCGCTGGTGGAAGCGTTCCGCGGTGACGTGCTGGTCTGGCTGCGGCTCGACGGCAAAGGCCGCGTCGAGCGCTGCCACTTGCGCGATGCGTCGTGGTTCCAGTGGCCACTCCTAGAAACGGCGATCGAAGGCAATATCGTCGCCGACTTCCCGCTTTGTAATAAGTCATTCAACTGCTCCTATTCCGGACATGATCTATAGGGCTGCATGCGCAAGACGCTGTTCGAAAGCTTTACTCACGGCCCGCTCACCGAGCCGCCGCCCCCCGCCGACGAGGCCGGCCTCGCCGAACTGGCGCAAGCCCTGAATCGCACCGCGCGCGCCAAACTCGGCCGATCGCTGTCGATCCGGCAGGTCGATGCGGGCTCCTGCAACGGTTGTGAACTGGAAATCCATGCGCTGAGCAACGCCTTCTACGATCTCGAGCGCTTCGGCCTGCATTTCGTGGCGTCGCCGCGCCACGCCGACGTACTGATGGTGACTGGACCAGTCACCAAGAACATGCGCGAGGCCTTGCTGCGCACGTATGACGCGACGCCCGATCCCAAATGGATAGTCGCGGTGGGCGCCTGCGCCGTCGATGGCGGGGTGTTCGCCGGCAGCTATGCGGTCGAGGGTGGCGTCAAGGACGTGGTGCCAGTCGACCTCACGATCCGCGGCTGCCCACCCAACCCGCGCCAACTGCTGGCCGGCTTGCTCGCACTGTTGCAGACCGCCTCCTAGCTGCCTCGCAAAGGATATGATGTATTTGCGGCCCCTTTGTAGGAGCCGCTCGTGAAGCTTGTGTTGTTCAAGTCCGCGGCAGGCGCAGGAATCTTGCCGGGCCTGCTCACCGAACGCGGCGTGGTCGATATCTCAGCGGCGGTAAAGAAAAGCTACACACCACAGCTCACCATGCAGGGCATCATCGACGATTTCGAGCGCCTGCGCCCAGTGCTGGAAAAACTCGGCGGCGAAGGCGCCGCTCTGCCGCTCGAAAGCGTACGGCTCCGCTCTCCATTGCCGAGGCCAGGCAAGATCCTCGCCTGCATCGCTAATTATTGGGAACATGCCCAGCGCGAACCTCGCCCTCTCAACATGTTCATGAAAAATCCGGATGCGGTGATCGGCCCCGGGGACACCATCATGCTGCCCGAGTTCACAGTGCCATGGATATTCATGCACGAAGCCGAGCTGGCCGTGGTGATCAAGGGGCCTGCCAAGATGGTGAAGGCGAAGAACTGGCGCAGCGCGGTGTTCGGCTATACCGCGATGATTGACGTCTCCGCGCGCGAGCAAGGCCGCCGCACCTGGCCGGCGACTCCGCTCACCAGCTGGCTCGGCAAGTCGTTCGACACCTTCGCGCCGATCGGCCCCTGCATCGCCACCGCCGACGAGATCGTGGAGCCGAACGACCTGATCGTACGCTTCTGGAACGACGGCCAACTCCGCCACAACTACAATACCGACGACATGGAGCATCGCGTGCCCGAACTCGTCGAGTTCGCCACCACGGTGATGACAATGAATTCCGGCGATCTCGTTGCCTGCGGCACCAACCACGAAGGCCTCGGTGCGCTGCAAGACGGCGAGACGGTTGAGATCGAAATTCAGAATATCGGCAAGATGAAGCTGAAAGTGTCCGACCCGCTCAAACGCAAATGGGAGCGTGGCATCTACGTGGGCGTGGATTCCACTAATCCTGACGCAGTGACGCGTCGCCGGCCGCCGGAGCCAACGCATGAACAAGAAAAGTGAAATCCGCGACAACATGCAAATCGATTGGGACGCGTCGATCCGCATGGACGACGGCGTAGTATTGCGGGCCGACGTCTACCGGCCGGTCGGCGGCGGCAAATATCCGGTAATCCTGAGCTACGGGCCGTACGCCAAGGGGTTGTCGTTCCAGGAGGGCTACAAAAGCCAATGGTCACGCGTTATCAAGTCGGCACCCGAAGTGCTGCGAGGCTCGAGCAACAAGTACCAGAACTGGGAGTTGGTCGATCCGGAGAAATGGGTACCAGACGGCTATGCCTGCATGCGTGTGGACTCCCGCGGCGCTGGTCGCTCGCCGGGCTATCTCGACGTATGGTCGGCGCGCGAGGCGCGGGATCTCTATCAGTGCGTCGAATGGGCGGGCACACAGCCTTGGAGCAGCGGCAAGGTCGGCATCAACGGTATCTCCTACTACGCAATGAACCAGTGGAATGTGGGCGCGATGAACCCGCCTCACCTCGCCGCACTTTGCATCTGGGAGGGTTCGTCTGACTATTACCGCGAGCTCTGCCGCCATGGCGGCATCTTGTGCGACTTCCTCAACAGCTGGCATCCGCGCCAAGTGGCGAGCGTGCAGCATGGCGTCGGCGATCGCGGCGCCAAGAGCGTGGTGACCGGTGAGCCAGTCGCGGGGCCAGAGACGTTACCGAAAGAAGAGCTGGCCAAGAACTGTGCTGATACCCCGGGAGAAGCGAAGCGACACGTGTTGCGCGACGACTACTACGCCGCGCGCACAGCGGAGTTCGAGAAGATCAAGGCGCCGCTGCTCTCGGCCGCCAACTGGGGCGGCGTCGGCCTGCACACGCGCGGCAATTTTGAAGGCTGGCTGCGCGCCGGCTCGCAGCAAAAATGGCTTGAAGTACACGGCGACACCCACTTCACGCATTTCTACAGCAAATACGGCGAGACGCTACAGAAGCGCTTCTTCGCACATTTCCTCAAGGGCGAGGACAGCGGCTGGAGCAAGCAGCCGCGCGTTTCGCTCAACATCCGCCACCCCGGCGAGAAATTCGTGCTGCGCGCCGAGAAGGAGTGGCCGCTCGCGCGCACGCAATGGACCAAATATTTTCTGCAACCGGACGGCAGGCTAGATCCTGCCGCGCCGAAGAGCGAGATGGCGTTGAGCTATCAAACGACCGGCGACGGCCTCACCTTCAGCACCAAACCTTCAACAAATAGCGTGGAGATTACAGGGCCAGTCGCGGCCAAACTGTGGGTGTCGTCGGAAACGACCGATGCCGATGTGTTCCTCGTGCTACGCCTGTTCGATCCGACCGGCAAGGAGATCACATTCATCGGCTCCAACGACCCGCGGACTCCGATCGGGCTCGGCTGGCTGCGCGCCTCGCATCGCAAGCTCGATCCGAAACGTTCGCAACCCTACCGGCCCTGGCACACACACGACGAGATCCAGCCGCTCATTCCGGGCCAGCCGGTGGAACTCGATATCGAAATCTGGCCAACTTCCGTCGTGGTGCCGCCTGGCTACTGGGTAGCACTCACCGTGCGCGGCAAGGACTACGAATTCGACGGCACTGACGCGGCGCTACCCGACGCGCCCTATCCGATGAAGGGCGTCGGGCCGTTTCTGCACGTGGATTCGGACGACCGGCCTGCGAAGATCTTTGCCTGCCGCAACACGCTACACTTCGCCGCCGGCAAGCAGCCATATCTGCTGTTGCCGGTGATCCCGGAGGGCTAGCGCGCCGGTTGCAACACCTGCTCGAGCCAGTCCCACATATAGGCCGAGCAGATGCTCTGGTTGTCGATCTGACAGTGGTGATAGCCGCCCTCTTCGCGCGTGAAGAGCTTAAACGTCTTGTGCTTCGAGCCGACCGCATCGAAGCATTTCTGCGCCTCGGGCAATGGAATCTGCTCGTCGCCCTCACCGTGCAGCATCAAAAACGGGCACGCAATTTTCTGCACGACGCCATCGAGCTTGAACGGCTCCAGCTTTTTCAAAACCTCATCCTGCGTTTTCACGTTCAGCACCCAGGCAATGTGCTGCTGCGCCACCGACAATGACGGGGTATCGGCGTGCGCCAAGCGCTCGAAGCGGTCGCGCCAGATTTTCTGATAGTCCCACTGCGCGCCCCAAGCGAGACAGCAGGCGAAACGCTTATCGAACGCCGCTGCGCGCGGCGCGTAATAGCCGCCGAGACTGATCGCCATGACGCCAATGCGCTTGGGATCAACCTCGGGCCTCGCGGCAAGATAGTCGAACACCGGCGTCGCGTAATGCTCGGTGTCGTGGCGCAGATAGAGTCCGCGAAAGCGGATGCTCTCGCCGTTGCCCGGGCCGTCGACGATCAGACAAGCGATGCCGCGCGCGACCAAGTCGGCGACACCCTTGAAGTACTGGATTTCCTTGGTGACATCGAGGCCATCGAAGAAGACCATCGCCGGTACCTTGCCGCTTTTCTTGGCCGGCTCGGCATGCACGAAAATCGCCGGCAGGCTGGTGACGCCGTAGGGAACTTCCACGTGCTCCAGCCGCGGCCGCCTGATGTATTTCGCGGCGTCGTGCAAGGCTTGGACGCCGCGCATATAGGCATCGTTACCCTGCTTGCTCTTCGGCTGCAGGAAGCGCTCGCCGACGTGGTAATAGGCGCTGGCGCGCTGCAAATATTGTGCGCCGCTAATCGTGTGCCCGGCGGCGATGCGCCCGCGGCCGCGGTCCTCTACGATGCGCGCCTCGCGCGCCCATTCACGAAACCACGCGTCGTCGTCGCCCACGCATTTCTTCAGGCGCAGGCCGACGCGGTTGACCTCGCCGATCTCGGCGGCGCCCCACGGTGCCATGTTCAGACCGATCAGCAGCCCGTGCGACCAGCGGTAATTGTCTGGGAAATAGTTGAAGGACAGCTCTTCCGACACAGCGTACCGTCAATTCTTGTCCGGCCGGAACTTGGTCTCCGGCTTGATCCCCTTGCGCTTCTGCTTGACGCTGATCAGGCCGTTTTCCAGATAGCGGCCAAGCGCGGCGCGCTCGGCGGCCTCGTCCCATTGCGGCAGCCAGTCGCCGAGCGAGTAGCCGAACCAAGGCGGCTGCGGACGCAGCGGCTCAAAGCCTAGCTCGTCCCAGATCGCCTTCGCCCGCTCCATATATTCCTGCTTCGGCAACGCGAGCGGCGGCATGTCGCCCTTCATGGTTGCGTCTAGCAACAGCGTCGAATCTTCTTCGCTGTCGTGTTCGCGCTTGGGCCCGTGTCCCATCCCGCGATGCGGTAGCAGCTGCACGTCTTCGATCGGATTCATGCGATAGGCCATGGCCCACAGCAGCGCGTCGGCATTATCTGGTGAAATGTCCTCGTTGACCGCGATGCAGATCTTGCCGCAATCGCCCTTGAAGAACGCGGCACCGTGCAGCGCGCGCCACACTTCGGTGCGTGCGGCACCTTTTTCCATAGTGATGATGGTGACACGCAGAAGCCCAGTGAGCGGCTCATGCAATGCCACCTTCTTCACGCCGCGGATGCCCAGCGTCTTGGACAAATGCGACAGGAAAAGCGGCTCGTAGGCAACCCGCTTGATCACACTCGATTCGCTCGGTGCCACCTGGCTAATATACGACGGGATGATCGGATTTTTGCGATGGGTGATCGCTGTCACCTGCATCGGCATATTGAACTCTTCAAGCGCCACATGGCCATGCGACTCGCCGAACGGAGCTTCCGGCTCGAGCCATTCGGTGTCGATCATCCCCTCGATCACTAATTCCGATTCAGCCGGCACCAAAAGGTTGACGGTGCGCGCCCGCACCACGTTGATAGGCTCACCGGCAAGCCCTCCCGCAACGGTGAATTCGTCGACGCCGATGGGCAGTTTTTGCGGACCCAGGAAGGCGACAAAGGGCGGGCAGCCGAGCACGATAGCGCAGGGCATCGGTTCTTTACGCTTCTGGTACTTGAGATAATGCTGGTAGCCGCCAGCGCCGCCGACGCGCGTCGCCATGCGCACAACCAGCCGGTCCGGCGCCTTCAGCGCGGCGCGGTAGGTGCCCATATTCTGAATCCCGGTCTCGGGATCGCGCGTGACGACATTGGTCGCGGTCAGCGTCGGCGCGCTGTCGAAGCCCGGCGTCGAGACCGGAATCGGCAACATGTCGAGCCCATGTCCCTCGCCCTGCAACGCGGCTCCCTCGATGACGACGTCATGACAAATCGCTTCGTTCACCAGCCGCGGCTCGATCGGGTTGGCGATCGCGTGATCCCATTTGGCCTGGATGTCCTCGACCTTGGCCTCCATGCCGATACTGTAGATCTGCGGGTTTGCGGCAATGGCGCCGACCACCACCGACATCTTGTATTTGCGCCCCAGCCCGTCGGTGATGTTGGTGAACAGGAAGGCCTTGCGCTTTTCCTCATCGAGGCCGCCGACAAATTGCCAGCGCACCAGCGGATGCAATTCCGAATCCTTGTCGATCGTCCGATCTATGATGCGGATGAGATCGCGTTCGCGCAGCACCTCAAGATGCTCGTGCAGATCGCGGTAGCTTCGCGTGACTTGCGTCATGAGAATAGGATAGTGCGGGCTGCTAATCGGTTCCAGCGTCGATGATGATGCGCAGAATCCGGCCCGGATTACGCTCATATTCCTCAAAAGCGGCTGAGACTTGGGCGAGCGGGTAGCGCGCGGTGATAAACGGCGACACGTCGAATTTGCCAGACGCGACCAGGTCGATCGACGGCGTCATGTCTACGGCCTTCAAGGCGCGCGCTCCAATGATGCTGATTTCCTTGATGTACAGATCGAACGCGTTGAGCCCCGTGAAATCCGAGTGTCCTAAGGAAAACGACAAGAACCGGCCGCCCGGCCGTAGCATCTTGATACCGGCACGGAGCGTGCCAGTGCTGCCCACAGTATCCACGACGACGTCGGCACCGTTGCCATTGGTCTGCCGTTTCACCGGCTCCGCCGCCTCATCCACGTCGGTGCGCACGACTTTGGCGCCCATGCTTTCAGCCAGATCGATCTTCCATTGACTGCGCGAAACCGCGATCACCGGCTTGCAGCCGTTGAGCACCGCGAGGCGCGTGTGCAGCAGGCCAGTCGGCCCTTGGCCCAGAACGACGACAGATTCGCCCGGCTTGATGCCGGCGCGCACCTGCGCGTGATGCACCGTCGCGAGCGTTTCGATCATAGTCGCTTCAGCAAGCGGTAGGTGTTGCGGTAGCGGGTATACGTAACGCGCGGCCAGGCGGACGTACTGACTGAGCGAGCCTTCGAACTCGCGGCCCAAAATACCGGCATTGCGGCACAAATGCTCGTCGCCACGCTGGCAGCAGTCGCATTGGCCGCAGCTGATGACCGGATTGATGATGACATTCTGTCCCGGCTTCAAGCCCGTCACGCCCGCGCCGATTGATGCAACGGTGCCGGTCGCCTCGTGCCCGAGCACAATCGGGTAGTGCACGCCGGGGTGCTGACCCAGATAAAGGTCGAGATCGGTGTGGCAAACCGCGGTGGCGGCAATGCGCACGACCACTTCGCCCAATCCGGCAGCCGGAACCGGACGTTCGTCGATGCTAAATTTCTTGGGTTGTTGAAGAACAGCCGCCTTCATGGGACTCCTGACTGGGGCATGATCGCAATCGCCTGGCGGCCTCGCAACCGTAAAAATTACTAGCATCAAGGCCCGCGAGTTCGATAATCACCTATGCCGCCAGCGTGACTTCACCGCGGTCCCGCGTGTTAGGGTGCAAACGGTTGTTCGTCGAGATGCCATCGCCTTGGGGAGACTGCCTAACGTACGGTCCCAGCCCTGCGGTTGGCATCAACCGCACGCTGTTCCTGAAGGTCGCCAATTTCATCTTTGACTGAAGAACGCGCCGCTTATTTTTTTGCGGCTGCCTTGTTGTCGGCAATGGCAGCCGCCTTGCTGGATGATACCATGCGCCCATCCCAGCGTTTCACAAAATCAGTATCGATTCCAAACTGGTCGAGCACGCGCGCCACGATGTGATTGACGATATCGTCAACGCTTTTCGGATGATTGTAGAAGGCAGGCATGGGCGGGATGATCGTCACGCCCATGCGCGAAAGCTTGAGCATGTTCTCAAGGTGCACTTCAGATAACGGCGACTCGCGCGCGACCAGCACTAGCTTCCGCCTTTCCTTAAGAACGACGTCGGCAGCGCGATGGATGAGGTGTTCGCCAAAACCCATTGCAATACTGCCGAGGGTGCGCATCGAGCACGGTATCACCACCATGCCGTCAGTGATGAACGAACCAGATGAAATCTCCGCCGCCATGTTCGATGCATTGTGATAAACGTTGGCCAATGCGGCCACTTGTTTGACCGTATACGGCGTCTCGTGCTCGATTGTTCGGTGCGCCCACGCACTGATGATGAGATGCGATTCCACCTTGCACGCCCTGAGCGCCTCGAGCAGGCGTATGCCGAGGATCGCGCCGGTCGCCCCGGTGAGGCCAACAATCAGGCGTCGCATTTGTGTTCCCTCCAAGCCAAGCGTCGCTACGGAGAAATTTCGAGCGTCTCCTTATGGCCAAAGCCCTTGCTATTGTCGATCAAAACAATGCGCGCCGGCCGCAAGCGATAAACGGTGGTACGCGCATAGGCCTCGCGCAGCTTGGTCGGCCCCTTCGCCAATTCTCCGAGAAATGGATAGCGCGCCTCAAGTAGCGCGAGATGCCGCTTGCGTTCGTGCATCGCCGCGATCGGTTGCGCTGCACCTGCGATTTGTATACCGCGTATGTCCGCGAAATCCGAATAATCCGGCGCCACCGTGGCGGCCACGCGCGGGTCTGCCGCTATGTCCCGGGAATGCCGTGTATCAGGGTCGGACACCCAAACGAGGGCCAGTCCATCGCATGCGTAGAACAGATTTGTCGCATGCGGGCCGCTCGAACCAACGGTCGCGAGCGACATGACGTGGTACGTTGCGAGAAAAGCGGCGACCCGCTGTTCGAGCTCCGAGTTCATGACGCCCAACAATGCCATACAGGGGTGGTCATTGGAAACATTTGGAAGCCTGTGAGATTTAAGGTTAGGATACTGACATGAGACCTCTCCCAAAAGCGTCACATCTTACCCGGCAATCAGACGCGAAGGATTGGTCGCGCGCCGACAACAGTTTGGACGAAGTGATCATCGTCGATGCAAACGACATACCGATCGGGACAGCGCTTAAGCTCGATGCGCACCGCAATGGACTTCGGCATCGCGCCATATCCATCGTCATTGGGGACGGCAACGGCCGCGTGCTGCTGCACCAACGCGCCGCCGAAAAATATCACTCGGGTGGACTTTGGACGAATACCTGTTGCAGCCACCCTCGTCCCGGCGAGAGCGTCCTCGATGCCGCCGTGCGGCGGCTGGAGGAAGAAATGGGCATCGTCTGCCCGCTCTCCTTCATCTTCGCGATGCCTTACCGCGCCGAAGTGTCTAATGGCCTGATTGAAGACGAAATAACGCATGTGTTCGGTGGCCATTTCACCGGTTCGCCAACTCCGAATCCGAACGAGGTCGCCGACTGGCGCTGGATGGACTACACCGAAGTCGAGCGTGACGTCGATGCGCGGCCCGAGCTCTACACTGCCTGGTTCCGCAAGATGCGCTGCGAATTCTGGAATCGTGTGCGCGCAGCCTTGGGCGACTCCCCCGACTAAACGCAGCAGAAGGAATCTCTGCACCCTGCCGGCCTTGACGCAAATCAAAGACACGCAAGCGCGCGTCGGTGGACCATTCCGCTCAATTCCAATTTGTTTGCAATCGGGCGTCCCGCTAATTTTTCAGTAATGGGCGAGGAGAGCACACATGAACATTGCCATTACCAACAACCGTCAAGCGCGCGTGGCCTATGATGATCTGCGCGAATGGATGGTGGAGGCCGACAAGCTTGGCGAGCTGGTGCGCGCCAATGGCTACTCCTGGCAGGAAGACATCGGTATGGCGGCGGAATTGCTGCAGCACGATGCCAAAGCACCTGTGGCATTGTTCGATAAAATTCCGGGCTACCCGAAAGGCTTCCGCGTGCTCACCAACTTTTTTGGTAGCCGGCGACAGAACATGACGCTTGGCTTTTCGCCCGATCTCAACAAGATCGAACTGTCGGAAGCTTTTCTTGGCGATTTCCAGAAAATCTCCGACAAGCCGCTGGCTTATGAGGTCGTGGCAACCGGCCCTGTGATGGAAAACGTGATCGAGGGCGACGCGGTGGACGTCACCAGATTCCCGACCCCGGTCTGGCACGACCGCGATGAAGGGCGGCGCTATATCGGTACCGGTAGCTTCAATGTCACGCGTGATCCAGACGAGGGCTGGGTGAATGTCGGCACCTACCGGGTGATGATCCACGACGCCAAGCGCCTCGGCTTTTATATCTCGCCCGGCAAGCACGGGCGGATTCACCGCGACAAGTACCAGGCGCTCAACAAGCCAATGCCGGTGTGCATCGTCATCGGCGGCGATCCGCTCACCTTCCTGATGGCCTGCACGGAAGTGCCCTACGGCACGTGCGAATACGAAATCGCCGGCGCTTATCGCGGCCGCCCGCAGAAGGTGGTGCTCGGCAAGCATACCGGCTTGCCCTATCCGGCCAATGCCGAGGTGGTCATCGAGGGCTTCGTTCAGCCGGGCAATGTGGCGCCGGAAGGGCCGTTCGGCGAATGGACCGGCTACTACGGTTCGAAGATGCGCAGCGAACCGGTGCTCGACGTCAAGGCGATCTATCATCGCAACGATCCGATCATTCTCGGCTGTCCTCCGCAACGCCCACCGGAGGAACAGGCGCGCTATCGTGCGGTGATGCGCTCGGCGCTGCTCAAGCAGGAACTTAAGAAGACTGGGCTACCCGATGTGGTCGCCACGTGGTGCCACGAGGCCGGAGGCTCGCGCCAGCTGACCGCAGTATCGATCAAGCAGCGTTATGCGGGACATTCACGCCAGGCTGGACATCTCGCCGCGATGTGCCGTTCGGTCGCCTACGCCGGCAAATACGTGGTCGTGGTCGACGACGACATCGATGTGTCCAACCTCGAAGAGCTGATGTGGGCGGTATGCTCTCGCTCGGATCCGGCAACCTCGATTGATTTTATCCGCGGTGCCTGGTCGACGCCGCTCGATCCGTCGATTCCGCCCGAACGCAAGGCGCAGGGCGACTTCACCAACAGCCGCGCCATCATCGACGCCTGCCGGCCGTTCCACTGGAAGGATCAATATCCGATCGTCAATATGCCGTTGCCGGAAACGGCTCGCCGGACCAAGGAAATGTTCTCATGGATGCTGGACGGACGTCGTGAGAAGACGAAAACCAGCTAATTTTGTTGCGACAAGTGCTAGGAAATTTTGCTGTAAAGCTATGAATTTGCGTGCGCTTGCAAGTTATTTTTCCGCCAGCCCCGCGCGTTCGGCTACGTTTTTCCACACTGCGAGTTCCGACTTAAGCCTGGCGCGCAGGTAGTCACGGCCTTCGGGGGCAGTGCGGAAGCCGGCCTTCAACATGCGGTCGCGCACGTCCGGCCGTTGCATGATGGCGACGATCTCCTTTTCCAGCTGGTCAAGGATCTCCTCCGGAGTCCCGGCCGGCGCGAGCACGATCTGCACCGTTTCCGAAGCGGCGTCCTTGATGCCGGCCTTTTCGATGGTCGGAACATCGGGCAGTTCCGGCCACGGCTCCTTGCCAGTCTGCAGCAGCGCACGGGCAGTGCCGGCATTGATATAGCCCATGACGCCGGCGACCGTGACCGCGGTCAGGTCGGTCGTGCCTTGCAGCATCGCCGTCACCGCTGGCCCCAAGCCGGAAAACGGCACATGCACGAGCCTGATGCTGGCGCTCGCCATCAACAGTTCCATCGCCATATGCGGCGTGCTGCCGACGCCGGGCGTGCCGAAAGTGTACTTGCCGGGTTGGGCTTTCGCCTTGGCGATCAGATCGTCGATGTTGTCGATGCCTGACTTCGAACTCGTGAGAATTACGTTGGGCGAAGCGCCGAGATAGGCAACCGGCACGAAGTCTTTTTCCAGGTCGTACGGCACCTTGCGTAGGCTGGGATTGACCAGCGCCGAGCCGGAGGCAACCAGCAGCGTATAGCCGTCGGGCGCGGCATGGGCGGCCGCCTCGACGCCAATGTTTCCGTTGGCACCCGGGCGATTCACCACGATCACGCTTTGATGCAGGACGGGCGAAAGCTCCGCGGCGATCAGCCGGCCGAGCAAATCGTTAGCGCCGCCCGGCGCGAAGTGAACGATGATGGTGATCGGGCGGTTCGGCCAGTCCGCGTATACCCGCGCGTGCAGGATTGCGAACAATGCAAATGCTGCAATGCCGACTATGTACAACCATTCACGCACGCACCTCGCCATGACTACTTTCCCCATCGGCTGCCGATGTTCTTGTTCTTGAAACTGGCAAACGCGCTTAAAGACGAACAAGACGCGCATGCGCAAGTCATTCTTGTAGGTCAGTTCTTCTGGCATCCGGGCCGATTGTCTTGATCCGCAGCCCGTTTGAGCGGGGTTAGCAACGCAAGTAGTTCTTATATCTGGCGCTTCGCCGCTGGATCTTTGTTGTCGCCGCAAGGCCTTCTTTATGAAATTCCTATATCGCCGCTCTTTGTTCCATCTCGAAATTTTATGCCCAAGGGTGCAAGTGACTGCGGCGTCAGGACGCAGCCGTGAACTTCAAAACGTTGACGGCTCTCAATGCGTTTCGCGAAACGCGAGCTTTGACTTTACATGCCGCGATTATGTGCGCAAGGAGCAAACAAATGTTGGATCTGATCCTGCTGGCCGGGGCGGTTGCCGCCTTCGTGCTGTCGATCGGTTACGCGTACGCCTGCGACCGACTTTGAGGAGGGTGCGATGATCTTTGACTATTCGCTTGCTGGCGTCGTCACAGTAGGCCTCATGATTTACCTGATTTTTGCTCTGCTTAACCCAGAGCGGTTCTGAAAGGCTCGGCGCCATGACCGTCATAGGCTGGATTCAAATTCTGCTCTACATAGCCATCATCCTCGCGATCACGCCCGTGCTTGGCGCTTATATGACGCGGGTGTTCAACGGCGAGCGCACGTTCCTGTCACCAGTGCTGCGTCCGGTGGAGGCCGCGATCTATTGGGCTGGCGGCGTCGACGAGAAGCGTGAGCAGGACTGGCTAATGTACACGCTCGGCATGCTGCTGTTCCACGTCGGTGGGTTCTTAATCCTCTACGTGCTGATGCGCGTGCAAGGCGTCCTTCCGTTCAATCCGGCCGGACAAACAGCGGTAGCGCCCGACCTGTCGTTCAATACAGCGGTCAGCTTCATCACCAATACAAACTGGCAGAACTACGGCGGCGAGGGGACGATGTCGTACCTCACGCAGATGCTCGGCCTTACGCACCAAAACTTTCTGTCGGCGGCAACTGGTATCGTTCTAGCGGTGGCGTTGATCCGCGGCTTCGCGCGCCATTCCGCAAAAACGGTTGGCAATTTCTGGGTCGATATCACCCGTTGCACGCTCTACATTCTCATTCCGATCTGCGTGCCTTATGCGCTGTTCCTGGTCTGGCAGGGCATGCCGCAGACACTCGGTCCTTATGTTGACGCCACCACGCTTGAGGGCGCCAAGCAGACTATTGCGGTCGGCCCAGTCGCCTCGCAGATTGCTATCAAGATGCTGGGCACCAATGGCGGCGGATTCTTCAACGCCAATGCGGCGCATCCGTTCGAAAACCCGACGGCGCTGTCGAATTTCGTGCAGATGATCTCGATCTTCGCGATCGGCGCCGCGCTCACCAACGTGTTCGGCCGCATGATCGGCAATCAACGCCAGGGATGGGCTGTGCTTGCGGTCATGGGCGTGCTGTTCATTGCCGGAGTAGTTGTGTGCTACTGGGCGGAAGCGCACGGCAACGACATTCTGAACGCCATGGGGCTGGCCGGCGGTAACATGGAGGGCAAGGAGGTCCGTTTCGGCATCATCGCCTCGGCGCTGTTCGCGGTGATCACCACCGCCGCCTCTTGCGGCGCCGTTAACGCCATGCACG
>Ga0207766_1000121_pt1 | contig 15372 bp, 13 predicted proteins | sample LuqExpMetageno68_FD_187825 | JGI IMG/M metagenome (GOLD analysis project Ga0207766, IMG submission 187825) | Tropical forest soil microbial communities from Luquillo Experimental Forest, Puerto Rico - Sample 68 (SPAdes) | ecosystem: Environmental > Terrestrial > Soil > Tropical forest ...
GAGCTACAACACCTGGAACATCGGTGGCGGTCTGACGTGGAAGCAGTTCACGCTCGATCTGCGCTACAGCGATACAAATCTGAGCAAAGGCGACTGTAGCGCCTTTACAGGCGACTTCACCGCCAGCGGTACAACGAACGTGACGGCGATCAATCCGTTGGGGCTCGGCTCGAACTGGTGCGGCGCGACGTTCATCGCCAAGCTGTCGGTCGATCTGACGGCGGCGAACTTGAAATAACCGATCGGAACCTCCACTCACTTTACGGCGGCTCTCGGGCCGCCGTTTTTTATTCGGCCGCGGCGGTTGCCAACGTCGCCTCGTTCAGCACATGCCCTTCGCCTTCGCGCGCGAGCGCAATGTGGCGATCGTGGAACGCTGCAAGCGTGCTGCGGTGGCCGATGGACACGATGGTCGCGTCCGGCAGTCGATTCCGCAGCACACGATAGAGCGAGGATTCCGCTGCCTCATCGAGCGAGGCCGTGGCTTCATCGAGGAAGAGATAATCCGGAGCGTGCAGCAGCGCGCGTGCAATGCCGAGCCGCTGCTGTTCACCGAGCGACAGCATGCGATTCCAGTGCGCCTCGTCGTCGATGCGGTCGGCGAGCGCCGGCAGCCCGACAGCCGAGACCAATTCCGCGACCTTCTCGGGCGAATACTCCCCGCTTGCGGCGGGATAGGCCACCGCAGCAGCGAGCGGGGCGATGGGGAAATACGGGCGCTGCGGCAAGATCATCACCCGCGCGTTCTTCGGCAACTCGACCTGGCCTTCGCCGAAGGGCCAGACGCCGGCGAGCGCACGGAAGAGCGTCGACTTGCCGGCGCCGGACGGACCGCTCACCAGCACCTGCTCGCCGAGGCCAATTGTGAGGTCGCCCGTATTGATCAGCGGCACGCCGTTCGGCAGCCGCACGATCAGATCCTTGAAGGCTACCGCCCGCTTCTCGCCGTGCGCCACCTCGATGACCGGCGGCGTGTGCGAGAGCTGCCGCGCGGAGGCGACCGACTGCTCGAAACCGGAGAGACGCTGGATGGTGGCGCGCCATTCCGCCAGGCTTCGGTAGAGCGTCACGAACACCGACAGCGAACTCTGCACCTGGCTGAAGGCATTGGCGGTCTGCATTAGGCCGCCGAGCTGCATCAGGTTCGCGAAGTAGGCTGGGCTCACCATGATGAACGGGAAGACGACGGCCGCCTGGTTGTAGCTCGCGGTGAAGAAGGTGAGCTTCTTCTGCCGCGACATCAGCGCGTACCAGTTGCCCACGACGGCGCCGAAGCGGGTGAGCAGGCGCTCGCTCTCGGCTGCGTCGCCATGCAGCAGCGCAATCTGCTCCGAGTTCTCACGCACGCGCACGAGATTGAAACGGAAATCGGCTTCGTAGCGCTGCTGCTGGAAATTGAGCGAAACGAGCGGCCGGCCGATCCAGTTCGTCAGCGCGGTGCCGAACACGGCATAGATCAGCGCCGCCCAGAACAGATAGCCGGGGATGCTCAAGGTAACGCCGAACAGATGCAGTGGTGCGTTGGTCGAGAGGCCCCAGAGAATGACGGAGAAGGAGGCCAGAGTGACGGTCGAATTGAGGATTTGCAGGCCGATGGTCAAGGTGAGCTGGATAAATTGCGCGAGATCCTCGGCGATACGCTGGTCCGGGTTGTCGACGGCGTCGCCCTGCAACTGCATACGATAATGCGTCGAGTCCGTCAGCCAGTCGCGCAGGTACGCCTTCGTCAGCCAGCGGCGCCAGCGGATCTGCAGCCATTGGTTCAGATAGAGTTGATAGACCGCGAGCAGGATGAAGGCCGCGGCGAGAATGCAGAAATAGCCGAGCTGATACACGAAGGTGTTCCAGTCCCGATCCTGCAGCGCATTGTAAAAACGTGCATTCCACTCATTGAATAGAACGGTGATCCCAACGATCGACAGTTCGATCGCGACCACGGCGGCGAGCAGGATGCGCCCGGCCCAGCGGTCCTCCGACTTGAAGTAAGGAATTGAAATGCGCCACACGGTGGCGAGCGTGGATAGGGTGCCTCTCACAGGGCGCTCCATGTCAAAGTCCGGGGTGGTGGCCGGCGCGGCTCCAAAGCCTCGCCAAGGCTACGCAGACGCGGACGTCTACCGCTGATTAAGCGTACGCCGCCGCCCCTCCGGCGGGCGCGAGCTTTCGCCTTCTGCCCCGGTTTCGCGGCGCCATTGAGGCACCGAGCGTCGCCGGCACCAAGTTCCATAATGGAGAATTGTTAATGCTGGCTACAGGTTGTACGGATTCAAGCTCTCTTGCGGGCCCGCCGGGGGAAACGCTCAGGCAGGATGACCGGATCGATCTTGTGCTCCCGCGCGAGGAATACGGCTCATGTCGGCGTGGCGCTCCTGGATACGCTTCCAGCACATCCACCGCCGCCTCGATGTCATTTGCCGTCATGTCGTCGCGGGGCGCGAGATGCACGCTGAACAGGACCTGCGCGCGTTCGATCCCGTCAACTGCGCTCGCTGTGGCGATGACCGCGGCGCGCAGATCGGCGCTCCGGCTTCGCCAATAAGCAGATCCTCGCCCATACACCGCAGCATCAATCGGCCTCATTCGAGACACGGTCCTTCGGACCCTCCTCAGAATGAGGCGGAAAGAGGCTAGACTCACGGGGTAACCTAATTGCCGTTCGCCTCGGGAAACGCGCATGTCGACAGCAATCTCGGTACTTGGCGGCATTGGTCTCTTTCTTCTCGGCATGACCGTTATGACCGAGGGCCTGAAGGCATTGGCAGGTTCGGCGCTACGTACGGTGCTCGGCAAGGCAGCAGCGACACCGCTGCTCGGCTCCTTCTGGGGTGCGCTCGTCACGCTCCTTGTCCAATCGTCCAGCGCAACAACGATGACAACAATCGGCCTCGTCAGCGCCGGCTTGTTGACGTTCCAACAAGGACTCGGCCTCGTGTTCGGCGCGAACGTCGGCACGACGGGTACTGGCTGGCTGGTTGCACTCATTGGCGTTCGCGTCTCGCTCACGGCCGCCGCATTACCGATGATCTTCGCCGGCGCCCTGATCAAGCTTCTCGCCAGGGGGCGGTTATCCGGAGCAGGTGCCGCGCTTGCCGGGTTTGGGCTTGTACTTTTTGGGCTCACGACTCTGCAGCAAGGAATGGGTGGGCTGGCCGAGCGTTTGCACCCGGCTGACCTGCCGGCGGTTTTTGATGCCGGAGGGTGGCGCGGCATGGTCGGCGCGCTGGTCTTGGTCGTAGTCGGACTGGTGATGACAGCGGTCATGCAGTCGTCAACAGCAGCCATCGCAGTGACGCTGTCGGCCTTCCACGCCGGCGCGGTTGGGCTCGACCAGGGTTGCGCGCTGATCATCGGTCAGAACATCGGAACGGCCACCAGTTCCGCTTTGGCCGCGATCGGCGCGAGCAGCACTGCCAAGCGGTTAGCTATCGCGTATGTACTGTTCAAACTGATCGCTGCCGTCATTGCGTTGGTGCTTTTTCCCATCTCCACCCCTCTCCTGCTGCGTGCTTCGAAGGCAATTGATGGTGTGACGCTGCTGGCCGCGTATCACACCGTGTACAATGTCGTCGGTGTCGTGGTCCTGCTGCCGCTCGTCGACCGTTTCACTCGACTGGTGGGGCGCATTCTGCCGGAACGCGGCTCACCGCTCACGCGCTGCTTGGATCCCTCTGCGCTTGAGACGCCGATGGTGGCCGTGGAAGCGGTGCGGCGGACGATTGCGCAATCGCTGGCGGCGGTGTGTGGTTCGGTCGAGGCGGCGCTGGGAGCCGAAACCCGCGGAGAACGCGTCCCGGGGAAAACCGCAATTGCGGTGCATGAGGCGGGTGATGCCTTGCGCGAGGCACAAGTTTTCCTGTCCGATGTAGCCGGACCACCGGATACAGAGGACGAGCAACAGCGTCTCACAAGTACATTGCACGCGCTCGACCACGCGTCTCGCGTCGTAGAAACAGCGGGCGGAATCGATTTCGGAACGGTGGCGCAGCGGACCGGACGACGTGCGCGCGAGCGAGCTCTGCACGAATGCAATGCGGATCGCAATAGCGGTTGCCGATGATGTCGCGGCACTGCCAGGTATTGACCGATCGCCACAAGATTCGCGGCCGACGTGCAGCGGAAAACCGTTATCGACCGATGAGGATCTAGTTCAACTCGAGCACTGTGCGAGAGAGTTGGAAAACTTGCAGCGCACGCACCGCAGAACCACCCTCAGCGCAGTCGCGAATGGAACCTTGACTACCGAAGCGGCGATCGTCCGCGTCGACACTCTGCGAAGCTTGCAGGCGCTGGTATGGCATGCTTGGCGTTGCACGGTGCACTTTATCGGCCACGGCGCGACGATATAAAAAAAGGGGCCGCAGAACGCGGCCCCTTCTGACTTCGTTGATGTGCGCCGGGCTTAGAAGCCCATGCCGCCCATGCCACCCATACCACCGCCGGCCGGCATCGCAGGCGCGGGCTCCTTCGGCAGTTCGGCGACCATTGCCTCGGTGGTGATCAGCAGGCCCGCCACCGACGACGCGTCCTGCAGCGCGGTGCGCACGACCTTGGCCGGGTCGATGATGCCCTCGGCGACCATGTCGACATACTCTTCGTTCTGCGCGTCGAAGCCGAAGGTCTCGTCCTTGTTGTCGAGGATCTTGCCGACGACGATCGAGCCTTCGACACCCGAGTTCTCTGCGATCTGACGGATCGGAGCCTCAAGCGCCTTGAGCACGATGTTGATGCCGGCCTGCACATCGGCGTTCTCGTTAGTGAGCTTGCCGACGGCCTTCTTCGCGCGCAGCAGCGCGGTGCCGCCACCCGGGACAATGCCTTCCTCGACCGCGGCGCGGGTTGCGTTGAGCGCGTCCTCGACTCGGTCCTTCTTCTCCTTCACCTCGATTTCGGTCGCGCCGCCGACGCGGATCACCGCGACGCCGCCCGCAAGCTTGGCGAGACGCTCCTGCAGCTTCTCACGGTCGTAGTCCGAGCTGGTCTCCTCGATCTGCGCCTTGATCTGCTGCACGCGCGCTTCGATGTCGGCCTTCTTGCCGACGCCGTTGACGATCGTGGTCTTTTCTTTCTCGATGATAACCTTCTTCGCGCGGCCCAGCATGTTGAGGGTGACGTTCTCGAGCTTGATGCCGAGGTCTTCAGAGATGAGCTGACCGCCGGTGAGGATCGCGATGTCCTCGAGCATCGCCTTGCGGCGATCGCCGAAGCCCGGAGCCTTCACCGCCGCGACCTTCAGACCGCCGCGCAGCTTGTTGACGACGAGCGTGGCGATCGCCTCGCCCTCGACGTCCTCCGCGATGATGATGAGCGGCTTGCCCGACTGCACGACGGCTTCGAGCACCGGCAGCATCGCCTGCAGGCCGGAGAGCTTCTTTTCGTGCAGGAGGATGTAGGCATCCTCGAGCTCGGCCAGCATCTTCTCGGCATTGGTGACGAAGTAGGGCGAGATGTATCCGCGGTCGAACTGCATGCCCTCGACGATCTCGACCTCGGTGTCGAGCGACTTGGCCTCTTCGACCGTGATCACGCCCTCGTTGCCGACCTTCTGCATCGCCTGCGCGATCATTTTGCCGATCTGTGTGTCGCCGTTCGCGGAGATCGTGCCGACCTGCGCGACTTCCGACGAGGCGCCGACCTTCTTCGCGCGCTTCTCGATGTCCTTCACAACCGCCTGCACGGCGATGTCGATGCCGCGCTTGAGGTCCATCGGGTTCATGCCGGCTGCGACCGACTTGGCGCCTTCGCGCACGATCGCCTGGGCGAGCACGGTCGCCGTCGTGGTGCCGTCGCCGGCCACGTCGTTGGTCTTCGACGCGACCTCGCGCACCATCTGCGCGCCCATGTTCTCGAACTTGTCCTCGAGCTCGATCTCCTTCGCGACGGTCACGCCGTCCTTGGTGATACGCGGTGCACCGAACGACTTGTCGAGCACGACGTTGCGGCCCTTCGGGCCGAGCGTGACCTTCACCGCATTCGCTAGGATGTCGACACCGCGCAGCATTCGCTCGCGCGCGTCGCCGGAGAATTTGACGTCTTTGGCAGCCATTTCAATTCACTCCACTGAGGGATTTTGGTTTTGCGCGCGCGATCAGGCGACCACGCCCATGATGTCGGACTCCTTCATGATCAAGAAGTCCTCGCCGTCGAGCTTCACTTCGGTGCCCGACCATTTGCCGAACAGCACGCGGTCGCCGACCTTCACGTCGATCGGGATCAGCTTGCCGGCCTCGTCGCGGCCGCCCGGGCCGACGGCGACGATCTCGCCCTCCTGCGGCTTCTCCTTCGCGGTATCCGGAATGATGATGCCGCCTTTGGTCTTCTCTTCAGCCTCGATGCGGCGCACGACGACACGGTCGTGCAGGGGGCGGAACTTGGTTTTGGCCATGATGTCCTCGTCGGCGCTCGCGGCGCGTCGGGTTCTTAAGGAAAGATTCGATTATTCAGTGCCTTAGCACTGTATGTAGCAGAGTGCTAAAGGCTGCCGGGGGAGATATTGCGGATTACCCAGACTGTCAAGGCGAGGGGTAGGGGGCAGGGCGTGAGGTGGCGCCAGGCGGCGCAGACCGCTCAGAGGAGACAAATGCAAATTTGAGAGACCTTGCGATTCAAGTCGTTGCCGCGCAATGTCGCGGCCACGTGAAGGGGGAGCCGTGATGCGTCATTTCCGCCGCCGAATACCGATCCTGAGCCTTGCTGCGCTGGCAATTGCGCTCGCCGGCTGCGCGACCCAGTCGCCGCCTCCGCCGGAAACTGCTGTCGCGCCCGTCGTTCCGACCTTGCCGCCGGCTTTCCCGCCGCAAGATATCGTCGGACGCTGGGGTCTCGCCGCTTACCACGTTGATGCCGACCGGACGCGCATCGAGGCCGCTGCCAAGCAATCGTGCGGTCAGCCTTACGTGATCTCGCTCGGTCCGAGCGGTGGCGTAATGATGCACCTTGCCGATCAGCCCACACCGACGGAACTCGCGCTGAAAGGCGCTCCGGGCGGGAAGACGTATATCGGCCCGCGCGAGGATCCGCCGGGCAGCGCTCAGGACCGTGTCGTCGAGCAGTTCGACGGCCGCATGCTGATCCTGCGCTGGATGGATCCGGAAGTGCAGGGCCGCTACGGCACGATGGTTTATGTCCGCTGCGGGCCTGAGGGAGCAAAGCAGAAGACTGCGGCGAAGCCGAAACCGAAGGCCAAACCGGCCGCCAAACCGCCGGCCTGATCCAGCACCCGCGGTGAGCACGGGCGGTCTGGCGCGGTCGCTATATGACGGCCCTTGGCGCGCCGTGCCCGTGCTCGGCGTCACGCAGGTTCTCGCCTGGGGGACGATGTTCTACCCGCCGGTGCTGATCGTGCCGCTGATCGCGGCCGATCGGGGCTGGTCGATTTCGTTCGCGATGGGCGGCTTTTCCCTCGCGCTGCTAACGGCCGGCGTCACTGCCCGCTACATCGGCACGTCGATCGACCGTCTTGGCGGACAGGTGACGATGACGCTCGGCTCGCTCGCGGGTGCCGCCGGGCTCGCGCTGATTGTCTATGCCGCGCATCCACTCGCCTACTACGCGGTGTGGATGCTGATCGGCGCGGCAATGGCGGCGAGCCTCTACGATGCGGCTTTCGCGAGCCTTGGGCGTATATTCGGTATCCGTGCGCGGCGACCGATCACCGCGCTCACGCTGGTCGGCGGCTTTGCCTCGACGGTGAGTTGGCCGGTGACGCAATTGCTGATCGAGCATGCCGGCTGGCGCGGCTGCTATCTCGTCTATGCGGCGCTTCTCGCCGGTGTCTGTGCGCCTCTGCATGCCCTGCTGCTGCCGCGGGCGCGCGCACATCTCGAGCTGGCGCACGCGAACGCCGCTGCCGCTGCCAAGAAATTCTTGCCGGCGCGCGGCCCTGTTTTCCTTCTGCTCGCCACCGGCTTTGCCGCCTACGCCTTCGTTCCGTCAGGCATGTCCGCGCACCTGCTGGCGATCTTCAAACGCAGCGGCATCGATGCTGGCACGGTGGTGTGGATCGGCGCGCTGTTCGGACCGGCGCAGGTCGCCGCGCGACTCGTCGAATTCGCATTCGGACGCAACGTGCATCCGCTGTCGGTCGCGCGTGGCGCGCTGATTGTCTTGCTCGGCGCATTCGCAATGCTGGTTGTGACCGGTCTCACGCCGCTGTCGGCGGCTGCATTCGCCATTCTGTTCGGCGGAGCGAACGGTTTGATGACGATCACCCGCGGCGCGGCGCCGCTCGCTTTGTTCGGTGCAAAGGGCTACGGCAAATTGATGGGCCGTATCGCAGCCCCGTACTTGCTGATGCAGGCGGCCGCGCCCTGGGTCATGGCGCTGGTGATCGAGCGCGTCTCGGACGCCGCGGCACTTGTGCTGGCGAGCGGCTTCGGCGCAATTGCGCTCGTCTGCATCCTCGCGGTGAAGCGCGCCTAGCCGAAAAGTGCGTCGATTTCGCCCTGGCCGATGTGGCCGCTCGCCCCATCGAGCCGCGGGCCGTTGCCCATCCCCGAACCTGCAAGCGCGAGCTCGGGCGGTGAGGCGAAGCCGGACAGACGTTCGTCGAGCCCCGTCAACAACGCGATCACTTTTTCAATTCGTTGGCCGGCCAGGTCGTGGAAATGGCAGAGTTCGAAGATACGGGTCATCTGCTCGTGGATGACGCGTGCAAGCGCGCGCATGTCGTCCGTTTCGGCGGACGCGGCAAGCTGGCGCGCCTGCTCGTTCGTCCGCTCGGCCACTTCAAGCACCGTGCCGCACGCTTTTTCCATCGACTCCATTGCGCAGGCGAGTTCGGCCGCGCCCCGCGCAAGCCGCCGGCCTTCCCCGTCGTGGACGAGCGCGGCGAACTCATGCGCATCGACGGGCGCAGGCGCGTCATGCGATTTCAGCAGGCTCTCGATGCGAAAGGGCTTCTGCGGCACGGGTCGTCTCACGGGCAATCTCGATCGAGCCACAATACCGGCCGCAAATTAAAATCGCGTATGCGCTGTGATTCAGCACTCGTTAACGCTGCCGCTTTACCCGGCAGCAACCTTAAGCGCGCCTTGGCGCGACCGAAATATCGCACCGCGTTTGCGGGTTAACCAATCGCTGGCGTTTTCGTCTGCAAGTTCAACGCATGCGATGCGACTGGATTCATCTTGCGCCTTACGTTCTTGTGGCGATGCTGCCCGCGGCGGCGCGCGCACAGGTCTATTACGTGCAGCAGACGACGCCGCCTTTGGTAGTCGTCGCGCAGCCGCGGCAGCTGCACAGCAGTCTGGGCGGTGGCTTCATCGAATTTCTGTTCGGTGACGACAATAGGCCGGTGACCGTCTCGCCTTATGCCGCACCGCTGCCGCAGCCCGCGCCGCAGGCTTATGCCAACGTCCAGCAGCAGGTCGATTCGATACTCGAGCAGCAGCGGACCGATCTTCCAATGGCCCCGCAATTCCTGCCGACGGAGGTGCTGTACCAGGGCAAGCAGCCGGCCGGCACAATCATCGTCGACACGCCGAACCATTTTCTTTATTTGATCGAGGAGGGCGGCAAAGCGCGCCGCTACGGCATCGGCGTCGGCCGCCCGGGCTTCGCCTGGTCGGGCGAGCACAAGATTAGCGCGAAAAAGGAATGGCCCGACTGGGTGCCGCCGGAGGAAATGCTGCAGCGGCAGCCTTATCTGCCGCACTTCATGCCCGGCGGCCCGAACAATCCTCTCGGCGCGCGGGCCATGTACCTCGGCAGCACGCTCTATCGCATCCACGGCTCGAACGAGCCATGGACCATCGGCCACAACGTCTCGTCCGGATGCATTCGGATGCGCAATGTCGACGTGATCGATTTGTACAATCGCGTGAAGATAGGCACCAAGGTGATGGTGCTGTAAGCGCCTCAAATTCGCCGGCGTCGTCGGCTGGCGCGGCGCGTTTTGCTTCATTCGAGATTAACTAGCAGGACAGGCGCAGTCTGCTCCTAAGCAGATGTTATGTCGCGCGATCGATCGGACAAGGCGCTTTACGGGCGAAGCTCGCGCGCAAGGTAGATGCCGATTTTCACCGATCGACAGCGCTATCCGCGAGTAGCCAATCGTCCCCTTACGCGCTGTCTGTGCCTCCGCCGAAATCGCCGAAATCGCCGCCGCCCGACGGATCGTCATCGAAATCACCGCCGTCGGTCGGGTCGTCGTCGTCGGGATCGTTCAGCAGTCCCGCCGACCGCTGATCGTCAAATACGCTCTGACGGGTGTTGCCGATGTCGCCGACGCCGGCATCGCGCGCGAGATCGCTGTTCGACGCGCTATTGTCCCACAACGAGGATTGCGGCGTTGACGATGACGGTGTCGATGCAAATGCGCTGCCGCCCCGATGGCCGAACATCGAGCTGATCGAATTTAACAGAAGCGCGCCGCCGATCGCGCCCGCTGCGGATGCTGCCGCGGTGCCAAGGAAGGAGCCGCCGCCGTAGCCCGGCGTCGGACCGTAGCCCGGCGCAGGCCCGTAACCGGGGGGGACTGGCCCCGCATTCGGCATGCTGCCGCCCTGATTCCAGCGCGGATCGGGACCGGCCGGTACGCCCGACCTTACGCTCGGCACGGACGTGCGCGAAGAGCCGAACGCGTTGCGCATCGTGTCGAGAAAACTGCTTTGTTGCTCCGGTGGCTGCGCCGTCGCGCTCAATTCGCGGATGCGTGCATCGGCACGTTTGAGCGCCTCGTCCTGCACCAGCGCGGTCTGCACTAGCGCGTAGGCTGCATGCGGCGCGCGCTTAAGCCCCTCCGCAATCGCGCGCTCGGCGTCTGGATCGCGCGGGTTCGCTTCGAGCCGCGCAAGGCGGTCGAACAGATCGTCGATCAACTGGCGTTCCTCGGGTGTCATGGAAGGCCTCCGCGTTGGCACGTCCTTGGATCTAGGCAGCCGGAACGGTTTCGCTAGCGGGGACCGCCAACTCGTAGCCGTGCCGGTCCAGTAATGCCGGGAAGGCGTCGGAATCGAGGAATGCGACCTCTCGTTCGCGCAAATCGGTCAGAGAATCGAGCCGTTTCAGCGCCGCGTCGACGAAGCCCGGATGACACATGATCAGCCCGCCGTCCGGCATACCGCGCAGAAAACGGGGGAAGAGGCGGGTAAAGTCGGCCTTCGGCGTGAAATCGTAGGCGCCGTTGAAGGCAGGGTTGAAGGCGATGCCGAGCGGTCGGGCCTTGGCGCGCATGCCGACGCTAAGCAGGTCGAGGAAGAAACCTTTCACGTCGGTGACGGGCTTGGCGCCGTGCGGACGACCGCATTGCCGCACCCAGGCCTGCGGTACCTTGTCTTTGACGGCCTGCAGGAACGCATCGCGCACGACCGGAAAAATGTGCACGTGTTGATGCCCGTCGAGATAGTCCGGAGCGTGTCCGAAGATGTCGAAGAAGCGCTCGATCTGCGCGACGATCTCGCGATAGAGCGGCGCATGCCTCAGCCGCCGGCGCATGCCGAGCTGAAGCATGTCTATATTGCTGGGGAAGACGCCCTCGCGCAGCGGCGTAAAGCCGTCGCTCAGGGGTTTGAACGGCGCGGTCAAGGTCACGTGCAGGCCGAGCAAGGCGCGCGGGCGGCCTGCGTTGAGCAAGGAGAGATCGCCGGATTCATCGCCGTGCAGATAATGCGCCGCCGTCATAACAGACGTCGCATTGAGACGGCCGCGCAGGATCAATTTGCGGATCGCGACGTTGATGCCGGGCGCCATGCCGTAATCGTCGGCACAGAGCCAGATGCGCCGCTTGGCCGTCATTCCGCGGCGTGCGCCGGCTCGCGCGGCGGGGTGGCCGTATCCTCGGCGTGCTTCACGTTGTGCTCGGCCACGAAATAGACCGGCCGCGCTTTAGTCTCCGACAACAGTTTGCCGATATATTCGCCGAGCACGCCGATCATCATCAACTGCACGCCGCCGAGTACCATCATGCCGACGACCAGCGACGGATATCCCGGCACGTCCTGCCCAAAGATAAGCGTCTTGATCAGCATATAAAGGCCGAACACGATTGCGCTGGCGGCCAGGAGGAAACCAAGCAGGCTCGCGACGCGCAATGGAGCGACCGAAAAGGACGTGAGGCCTTCGATCGACAGCCCGATGAGGCCCCAAACGTTCCACGTGCTGGACCCGTGTTCGCGCACCGCGGGCTCGTAATCGACCCGGACCTGGCGGAAGCCGATCCAGCTCGACAGGCCTTTGAAGAAGCGGTTGCGCTCCGGCATGTGTCGCAGCGCTTCGGCCGCGCGCCGTGAGAGCAGGCGGAAATCGCCGGCGTCTTCCGGGATTTCCTGGCGGGCGCCCCAGTTGATCAGGCGATAAAAGCCCGCAACCGCCACCCGACGCGTCCATGGTTCGGTCTCGCGGTGTGCCTTGGCGGTGTAGACGACGTCGTAGCCGTCATCGATCCAGCGCGAGACAAGAGTCTCGACCAGGCTCGGCGGATGCTGGCCGTCGCCGTCCATGAACAGCACGGCGCCGAACCGGGCATGGTCGAGCCCGGCGAGCAGGGCGGCTTCCTTGCCGAAATTGCGCGACAGCGAGACGACCTGCACGTCGAGGCCGAGCGCGGGGAGGCTGTTCGCCACTTCGAGCGTGGTATCCCGGCTGCCGTCGTCGACATAGACGATCTCGAGCTTCAGCCCGTATTTGTCGGCGAGGAACCTGGCGATCTGTGACAGTCGCTCGTGCAGGTCGCGTAAAGCCCGCGCCTCGTTGAACACCGGAACGACGACGGACAGGCCCGGCCCAGCTATGGACCGTCCCGCGCGCTCTCCCGATCTCGTTGGTTTTACCGGCATTTATCGAGCTTCAACGGACGTTTATGGCCGATCTATAGCGCAGGGCGTCGAGCCTGTCGCGCCTTGCCCGCTTCCGTGGTAAGCGGCGTACGACCCATGCTCCTCCCGCCCGGCCCCACCCTTCGTGAACGGCTGCTGCGTGCCTGGCACGACCGCGCGATCACTCTCAAGGCGCTCAGCTTCGCCATGGTCGGCGTCGTTAACTCCGCGGTCGATTTTAGCGTTTTCTCGTTCTGTTACTACTACTTGGGCCTGGAGATCGTCGTCGCCAATACGGCCGCCTGGATCGTCGCGGTCTCCGGCTCATATGTGCTGAATTCGACCATCACCTTCGCCCGCGAGTCCGGCCGGCGGCTGCACATGGGCGGCTATCTCGGCTTCGCTTTGTCGCAGGTGATGGGCTTCTTTGCGAATACCGCCACGGTGTGGTGCCTGGTCGAGTTCGCTGGCGCGCCGGCCTGGGCGGGGAAGTTCGCGGCGGTCGGTGTGAGCTTCGTCGTGAATTTCTCGCTCTCGCATTTAGTCGTCTTCAGGACGCGGCAGCCGGGGCGCAGCGCCGAATAAGAACAATCGGGAGGAGACATGCGCTTCGACGACAATCTGACGGCCGAGCGGCCGACTTTCGTGACGCATCTGGAATGCGCGTTGACCGGCGAGCGGCACGACGCCGACGTCGTGCATAACCTTTCGCGCGCGGGCAAGCCGCTGCTGGTGCGCTACGACCTCGCGGGCGTGAAGAAGGCGCTCACGAAAGATGCGCTTGTCCGCCGCGCGCCCGATCTCTGGCGCTACCGCGAACTTCTGCCCGTACGCAAAACAACCGACATCGTCAGCCTCGGTGAATGCGTCACCCCGATCGTGCCGATGCCTCGGTTGTCGAGGAAGCTCGGCGGCGGCGACATTCTGGTGAAAGACGAAGGGCGGCTGCCAACCGGATCGTTCAAGGCGCGCGGGCTGGTGATGGCCGTCTCGATGGCGAAGGCGCTCGGCATCAAGCACATGGCGATGCCGACCAACGGCAATGCCGGCGCGGCGCTGGCGGCCTATGCGACGCGGACCGGGATCAAAACGACGATCTTCTGCCCTGAGGACACGCCGGAGGTGAACGTCAGCGAGATCGCGCTGCAGGGCGCCGACGTCTATCGTGTCAATGGCCTGATCGATGACTGCGGCAAAATCGTCGGCGAAGGCAAGGCGAAGGTTGGCTGGTTCGACACGTCGACCTTGAAAGAGCCGTACCGCATCGAGGGCAAGAAGACGATGGGTCTCGAACTTGCCGAACAACTTGGCTGGGACGTGCCGGATGCGATCTTCTATCCGACCGGCGGCGGTACCGGCCTGATCGGCATGTGGAAGGCCTTCGACGAACTGGAGAAGATCGGCTTCATCGGATCGAAGCGCCCGCGCATGATTGCCGTCCAGGCGTCTGGCTGCGCGCCGATGGTGAAGGCTTTTGAGCACGGCGTCGAGCACGCACCGCGCTGGGAGAATGCGCACACGATCGCATCGGGCATCCGCGTGCCGCAGGCGGTCGGCGACTTTCTGATCCTGCGCGCCGTGCGCGAAAGCAAGGGGTTCGCGATCGCGGTCGACGACGAGGCAATCTCGTCCGCGTTGAACGAGATGGCGCGCGAGGAGGGGTTCCTGTTGTGCCCGGAGGGCGCGGCCACCTACGCGGCCTACAAGCAATCGCTGAAAGACGATCGTATGTCGAAGAGCGCCCGCGTCGTGCTGTTCAATTGCGCCAGCGGTCTGAAATACCCGCTGCCGAAGATGGAACGGAAATTGGATCGGCATCGGCCGATCGATTACGTGATGTTCAAGTAACGACTTGTCTCCACGGCCATTGCCGGGCTTGACCCGGCAATCCGTAAGGCCGCGCCAAGATCTGGGCAGTACTGATGCGCTCGCGGCCACTCATCATGGATGCCCGGGCCGAGCTCGGGCATGACGCCGAAACTGCGGCGGCCTGAGCCGCCTCTCGACGCGCTCAGCCAGCGACCATAAAATTCCCCGTGCGTCAAAGATGACGTGCTGTGCAAAGCACGCGAACGACAGCGGAAAGGGAGGTGGAGATGAGTCTGCGCGAATTTACGTTGGCGGCTGCCGTCGGCCTGCTCGCGGCGGTTCATGTTCTGGCGGCGCCCGCGCGCGCCGATGATTATCCTTCGCGCACGATCACGATGATCGTGCCATTCCCGCCGGGCGGACCGAGCGATGTCGTCGCGCGTATCGTCGCGGACGGCTTGAGCCGGCAGCTCAATGAAACGGTCATCATCGAGAATGTCGGTGGGGCCGGTGGCACCATCGGTACCGCGCGGGTCGCGGCCGCCGCGCCGGACGGCTATACGCTGCTCGCCGCCAGCATGGGCTCGCACGTCGCCGCGCCCGCGCTCACGCCCAACGTCCGTTACGATGCGGTGAGGGATTTCGAGCCGATCGGGCTTATTTCCAATGCGCCCGTCGCCGTTGTCGCGCGCAACGATTTCCCGGCCGACAACCTGAAAGATTTCATCGCTTACGTGAAGGCGCGCGGCGATGCCGTGAAGCAGGCGCATGGCGGAGTCGGCGCGTCCTCGCACATGGCCTGCTTGCTGTT
>Ga0207766_1000131_pt1 | contig 15188 bp, 10 predicted proteins | sample LuqExpMetageno68_FD_187825 | JGI IMG/M metagenome (GOLD analysis project Ga0207766, IMG submission 187825) | Tropical forest soil microbial communities from Luquillo Experimental Forest, Puerto Rico - Sample 68 (SPAdes) | ecosystem: Environmental > Terrestrial > Soil > Tropical forest ...
TTCTCCCTGAACAGCTTGTTTTTGGCCGACGCCGGCGTGTCCGTGTCCGGCCGGACATGCAATTGTCGTCTAGCCCACGACATCCGGGATCACCCAGGGACCGCCGGGATCACCCAGGGTATGACGAACTGCTGGAAGGCGACCAGCGCGCTTATCACGATCGTCAAAAGGATGCTGTGCCAGAACGTACGGGCAAAAACTACGCCCTCATGGCCTTTGAGGTTGGTGACCGAGACGCCTGTCGCGATGTTCTGCGGCGAGATCATCTTGCCCATCACGCCGCCGGTTGAGTTCGCTGCCGCGAACAACACCGGGTTCAGATCCAACTGGCGCGCCGCGACTACTTGCAGGTTGCCGAACAGCGCGTTGCCCGACGTGTCGCTGCCCGACAGCATGACGGCGACCCAGCCGAGGAATGGCGAGAGCAAGACGAACAGTAGACCTGTCGACGCAACAGCATGGCCCAGCGTGTACGCGATGCCAGAGTAGTTCATCAGGTACGCAAGCCCGACGATGAGCATCACCGTTATGACTGCAATCCAAGCCTGCCTAATGGTTGTCGCGATGCATTCGAAAAAGGCCGCGGGCGAAAGCCCGACGATTGCCGCGGTTATGATCGCGGCCAACAGGATTGCTGTTCCGGTGCCCAGTGGCTGAAACGCCCAGATCGCGGCATACGGCTTGTTGTCGTATAGCGTGATCGAGATCGCATTATGCAGTCCCGGCCATTGGACATTCTGCTGGCCAATCGATGCCCAGCCGAAATGGGTCCACACGATCACGATGGCCGACACGAGCAGCCAGGGAATCCAGCCCTGCCAGGGCGCGACATTCGACCTGCTTTCGCGAGCGAGCGCAGCGTCCTGAACTTGAAATTCCGGGTCGGGCGCAGGCCGCCACACTTGCAAGAACAAGAGCGTCACAATCAGCGAGCCCAGGGACGCGAGCACGTCTGTGAGCGCGTAATCAAGCCAGTTGGAGGCAATGAACTGGGAAACGGCGAAGCTGCCGCCCGACACCAGCAGGACCGGCCACAGCGCACGCACGGACCGCATGCCGCCGTAAACCGCCATGACGTAGAACGGCAGGATGATCGCCAGCACGGGCAGCTGACGGCCGATCATCGCGCCGAGTGTGGGGGCAGGAAGGCCGGTCACCGCGCCCAACACGGTCACCGGAACACCGAGCGCGCCGAAGGCCACCGGCGCTGTGTTGAAAATCAGCACAAATACGAGAGCCTCGAGTGGCGGAAAGCCGACGAGGATCAGAAGCGAACTGGTGATTGCGACAGGGGTGCCAAATCCCGAGACGCCCTCGAGGAGCGCGCCGAAGCAAAAGCCGATGACGACGAGGACGACCCTCCGATCGTTCGGCAGGTGCTCGAGAACCCACGCCCGGAACGCATCAAAACGCTCGGTTTTGACCGCGATATTGTACAGAAGCAGCGCATTCACCACGATCCACATGACAGGCCATAACGCCAATGTGGCACCGGAGGCGACTGAGTTGAGGGCCAAACCAATCGGCATTTTCCAAAAGCCGACGGCGACGATCAGTCCCGTGACAAGACCGGCCAGGGCTGCCTCCCAAGCCGGTCGGCGCAGAACACCAAGCAGGAGCAAGACCGCCACGATTGGTAAAGTTGCGACGATAAAGGACAGCCCGAGGCTGCCGCCTACAGGCGTCAATAGCTGCTGGAACATTTACGCCTCCTTGCGTCGCAACAACCCGTGGATGGAGCAGTTCCTCTTGGAAGGCATCAAGCGTGGCATCGATGGCGAATAGGATTCCCGCTCGATGTTGCGGAGGTCAACTCACAGCATAGCGAGCGAAGTCGCCACGAGTCCGGCTGGACGTCGCAGACAAGGCCAAGGAAAACCTCTACGCGGCCGTGCTGCGAGATGGGCGACGCTGGCCGAGATGTAGATCGGCGCCGAGTTGCACAAACTGATTAATCGAAAACCTTGACGCCGCGATCATCCAATCCAAGTCCCCGCATAGCGGAGGAGCGGTCGACACATGGTTCGAATGCGATCTATCTTGTCACCCGCCATTTGCCGGTGTCCGGTCACGAGCGCCTGTTTGGCAGCGGTGATCGGACTGTGACGCAATGAGGTCGATCGGATGTCGAAGTATATTGCCGCGGTTATGCAAGCGGGATCCTATCCAGACGATGCGCTCAAGTCCGCGGCGAAGGCGGCCGGACTAATCCGAGAGGCGGCTTCTCGCGGCGCCCGGCTTGCGGTTTTTCCCGAGGCGTTCATTGGGGGATATCCAAAAGGTGCGGCGTTCGGCGCGCCCGTCGGGCTTCGTAAGCCGCAAGGCCGCGACGCGTTTCGGCTGTACTATGAAGCGGCCATCGCCCTAGATGGCGAAGCCATCAAGACGATCGCGGCGGCGACGGCCGAGACCGACGTCTTCGCCGTTGTCGGCTGTATCGAACGAGATGGCGGTACGCTCTATTGCACCGCGTTGTTCTTCGACGGTGTGCGAGGCCTGGTCGGGAAGCATCGCAAGCTGATGCCAACGGCGGCGGAGCGACTGATTTGGGGTTTCGGCGACGGCTCAACCACGCCGGTCTTCAACACGCCGCTTGGCCGCGTCGGCGCAGTGATCTGCTGGGAAAATTACATGCCGATGCTGCGCATGTACATGTTCTCGAAGGGCATTTCCATCTACTGCGCGCCCACCGCCGATGATCGCGATACCTGGCTGCCGTCGATGCAGCACATCGCCCTCGAAGGCCGCTGCTTCGTGTTGACCGCGTGTCAGTACATCACGCGCGGACAATATCGCAACGACCATGAGTCGGCGCTGGGCGACAATCCCGAGACCGTAATAATGCGCGGCGGCAGCGCTATCCTCGATCCGCTCGGACGCGTGCTCGCTGGCCCGGATTTTTCCGGAGAGACCATTCTCTATGCCGAGATCGACCTCGACCAGATCGCGCGCGGAAAATTTGACTTCGATGCTACCGGGCACTATGCGCGGCCCGATGTCTTCCAACTCATCGTTGACGATCGGCCGAAGCGTGCGGTTTCCAGCCTTGAGGAATGGCAGGACGTTTCCAAATAACAAAGCCTGGCAGTCAAGTAGGCGCATTCCGGCGCGATGCATGAGATCAAGCATATCTCGTGCGCAGGGACGAGATCGTGCGCTTCGCTTCAGGCGCGGCGCACGGCAGATCTAGCCGAATGTCTGCGAACTCGCTTGGCGCCGTTTTGACCGCTATTGAGCCACCATGTTGCTTGACGACGACGGTCCGCGATTGACGAGCGCTACGCCGCCAGCGCAGGTCACCATCCCAAGCATCGAAATCGAGTCGAGCCGCTCATCGAAAAGGATGAAAGCGAAGAAGGCGGTCACAGCCGGCACCAGATAGAACAGACTTGCAAACCTGCTGGCCGAAGAGCGGCGAATGAGCCAATACATTAGTCCAACGGCGGCAATCGATAACACCAGCACCAGCCAGGCCATTGCGAAAATCAGCTCGCCGGTCCAGTGAATTTCGCGCGTCTCGAATGCAAAAGCGCCAAGCGTAAACAGTAGTCCCGCGCCAGCGTATTGGATGAGATTGCCGGTTCGCCAGTCGATGCCACCGCAATAGCGCTTCTGATATAGCGTGCCGAGCGTAATGCCAATCAGTGACAAGAAGCTTGCAACCCACCCAACGACAGAGCCCGCCAGCACGATGTTGCGGTCGTGCAGGACAAGCAAGACCCCAACCAACCCCAGCGCAAGTCCTACCCATTGCACCCGCCTGACTTTTTCACCCATGAAGCGGTTGGCGAGTGTGGAGGTCGGCTGGCAGCCGAGGATCAGCGCTGAGATCCCAGCAGGTACACCTTGACTTATCGCGGTGAACACACCGCCTAAACAAAGTCCGTGCACCAGCGAGCCTGCGACGAGGCTATGGCGGACCTCATCCCCATGAGGCCAACGTGCACGCCTGGCAAGTGCGATACCGCCTATGATGAGTACAGCGAACCCCATCCGCAGGGCCAGGAAGGTCAATGGCTCGATGTACGGCAGGCCGTAGCGGGCGCCGATAAATCCCGTGCTCCATAGGAGCACGAACAACGCGGGTGCGGTCGCTATCGCTAATCGAGTCAGCCGCATGCATCTCCGGTGGGATGGTCGTAACCTTCGACTAAAACGAGATCTGCAGTCTGGCTTGAAATGCAATCAGCGGAATCTCGAACGTCCGCTTCGGGTCAGAAGAGTCATAGTTAGGCGATGGCTTAAGGTCTGCCATAGCCCCAACCGTCAGAAGATCTCGGCCAAAAAATCAGCTCATCACATGTAAAGAGGCCCCGGTCTTTCGACCGAGGCCTCGCCCGCTCACCGTCCAACGATGGAGGGGTTCAGCGAGCGGACTCTTACACCATCGTCCATTTTGGAACTTTTGGCTGTGATGGCCATCACACCCATGCAGGCGCTCGGCGCGCCCCCAATCCGCTTCCTTGTGACTGGCATCACAGCCCGAATCGCAGATGAGGCGTTCAATACCTGCAGGCCAAGCGATGGAGGGGTCCATGCAGGCAGTGATGAGAATCGGGAGTTTGTTGCATCAGCCTAAGGCGATCCTGTCAGCGGAGAATCCGTTCTCCGCGCCCGACCGCGCAACTCTGAACCTGATCCGCGCACGGACCGAGCAGGTCGAGGCAGCGCGCCGGTACTGGGCTTGTCCCTTTGTGTAAGGCCGCACTACTGCGGTGGTTCGCAGCATGAGCAGTTGAATCCCCGCGGGGCGAGCTGCCCCATCGGTGCAGACGCCCGTTGCTATCTCATTTTGTGGATCGCTTACAGCGGCGTCACGCGAACGGAGACTTCCAGCCTCTGCCTCCCGGCGCCGAAAATTACACCGTCGATCGGCGCCACGTCTGCATAGTCGCGTCCGATAGCCAGCACCACGTGATCATCGCCTGCCAACATGTCGTTGGTCGGATCCAGACCAATCCACCCTGCCTCATCGCCACACCAAACCATCACCCACGCATGCATCGCGTCGACACCTTCGAGCCGGATCGCGCCGATCCGCGTCGTGCGCAGATATCCGCTGACATAGGCGACCGGCAAGCCGAGGCCACGCATTCCAGAAATCATGATATGTGAGAAGTCCTGACAGACCCCGCGACGCAGAGCGAACGACATCGGTGGAGTTGTGGACGCTGTGGTGGCGCCAATCTCATAGACGAACTCCCTCTTGATCCGATGCATCAGGTCAAGGGTGCCGTCGAGGATCTGCCGCCCTGCGGGGAAGCTTTTACATGCGTAGTCGCGAATTTCTGGATCGAGCGACACCTGCCGGCTGGGAAACAGAAAATGCGCAGGACCCAGTCCCGACAAGTCGATTGACACGAATGCCGCCCGCCGAACGTCTTCCCAAGACGGTGTCACCGCGGGCGTGGCGCGGCGCTCAACCGCGATACGCGCGTTGACGTGTACGGTCAGGGTATCGTGCGCCGTCTCCAGCGACACCCAGGACACGCGGTTGCCGAAGAAATCGAAGCCCTCCCGCCGCTCTACCGGCGCAGGATCGATATCCAGTGCGCTGGCGTGCACGCGCTGACCGTCACGCCCGATCGGCGTCAGCCGCAGGACGTGCAGCGCATGCGCCACCGGCGCGGCGTAGTGATAGGTCGTGGTCTGGTGAACATCGTAAATCATTCCAGCACCTGCGATGCGTCGGAACGTTCGCGCGATGTGAAGTAGAGCGAAGCGACGGTGTCGGACAGCCGCATCAGCTCCTCTTCGATCTCAACCAACACGGCATCGTCGAGCACTTCCGGATCGGCCGTGCGCATGCGCGTGGCGAGCGCAGTCGCGACCTGCTCGGCCGGGGACAGGCGGCTATTGTCCCTGCCTCGCGACAGCGCGGCCAGGTGCGTTTCGATGCGGGCAAGTTGATAAAGGATCGATCGCGGATTGTTCGGGTCGAGCGCGACGAGATCGATGACGGGCGCGGGCGCCGCAACCATCACGTAACGCAGGCGATAGGTGATCTGGCTATCGGCTAGCTCGAGCAGGCAATCGAGAGCGGCGTCGAGGGCGCCACCGAAGGCGAAGCTGCGAATAAAACGGCAGGTGGCCAGCGCGCGCTCCAACCTGTGACCGAGTTCCAGGAAGCGCCAGCCGTGCAGCTGGCTCATGTTCTCTTGCGCCAATCCCGAGAACGAAGCGATGATCCGCAGCGCTCCGTTGACTCGCTCGAACATCGCACCCTCTTCGGGAATTTGCTCGAACGGGCGGTTGATGAGCTCGACCATTTCGGTAAGCGCCCGCCACGCATCCGGCGAGAAACGATCACGAATGACCGAGGCGGCGCCCTGCGCGCATCGCGCGAGCGTCGGCAGAGTGCCGGCAAGCTCGCTATGCTGTAATACTGACGCAGCGAGTAATTCCGGCCGCGGATCGAGCATATCGGACGGCGCCGAATCCCACGCTTGCAGCAACAGCCCGATGCGCTCGTTCACATTCGTGGCCAAGTCATCGGCTTCAGCGGCGCGATTGATCAAGGCTCGCACCAGCCGCAACGTCGCTTCCGCGCGCTCCATGTAGCGCCCGAGCCAGAACAAATTGGATGCCGCACGACTGGGCAAGGTGCCGGTCGCGCGATTGATGACGATGCGGTCCGGGTGCGGCAGCAAGGTTACTTCGGCGACTGGCTTGTCCGACAGCACCCAGGCATCGGCCGTGCGGCCGCCGTGCTGCAGCGTCACGGCGCGCTCGTCGGCCTCCTCGGCGATGCGCACGAAGCCGCCGGGCATCACGCGCCAGCCGTCACCGGTGCGCGCCAGCATCAGCCGCAGCGAGAAGGGCCGTGGCACTAGGCCGCCGTCCGTCCAAACCGGCGTGGTCGACAACGTCACCGCCTCTTGTGCGACGAAATCGACCCCGCGGCGGCGGATTTCGGCGATGAAATCGGCACGCGCACTTCCGTTCAAATCGCGGCCGAGCACCACCGATCGGTTGATATGCGCCGGCAGTTCGCCCGAAAAGGCCGGCGCAATTACCAGGTCGTCGAGCCGTTCGATTACGGACGAGCAAGCGACTGGATCGCCGAGCCACCACGTTGCAATATTCGGCAGCATCAAATCGCGGCCGAGCAACGCCGGCGCCAGCGCCGGGAGGAAGCTCAGCATCGCTCGCGCTTCGACAAGACCGGCGCCGAGCGAATTCGCCAGCACCACGGTGCCGTCGCGGATTGCCTGCACCAATCCCGGGACGCCGAGACGCGAGCGCGTGCTGAGCTCGAGCGGATCGGCGAAATCGGAATCGAGTCGTCGCAAGAGCACTTCGGCCCGCTTCAATCCCGACACCGTGCGGATGAAAACGCCGTCTTCGCGCACCACAAGATCTTCGCCCTCGACCAACAGGAAGCCGAGGTAGCGGGCAAGATAGGCGTGCTCGAAATAGGTCTCGTTGAGAGCGCCCGGTGTCAACACGCAGACCCGGGAATCGTCCCGCTTGTTAAACGACGACAATTCCAGTTGGAAAGCCTGAAAGAACGGGGCTACGCGTTCGACACGCAAGGCCCGATAAATGTCCGGCAATGCGCGCGACAGCGCGAGGCGGTTTTCCAGCGCGTATCCGGCGCCCGATGGCGCCTGGGTACGATCGCCCAAGACCCACCAGCGTCCGTCCGGCGAGCGACCGACGTCGACGGCGTAGAAGCGCAGGTGCGCGCCGCCCGGAGGCGTCACGCCAACAAGCGGCCGCAGAAATTCCGGATTGCCGGCAACCACCGCTGCCGGCAGGCGGCCATCGCGCACGAGCTGCGCCGGCCCATAAAGGTCGGCGAGAATCGTTTCCATAAGTTCGGCGCGCTGTATCAGTCCGGCCTTTAGGTCGTGCCATTCGGTCGGATCGAGGATCAGCGGGATATGACTGAGCGGCCACGGTCGCGTCGCGCCGGCGGGATCCTCGTACACGCGATAGAAAACCCCGGAATCGCGCAGATGGCGGTCGGCGGCGGCGAAGCGCCGGCCGATCTCGTCTGCTCCGAGGCTCGCCAGCATCGTGAGGAACGGTTGCCAGTGCGGCCGCACCCGCCCTTCGCGGTCGAGCATTTCGTCGAAATGCCGTGGCCGCAGGCAGTGATAACCGGCGAGAAGCGGTTCTAGATCGTCGTCCGCTGAGGCGCTGTCGAGGTAAGCCATCAGACCTCAGAACCTTAGCGGCCGTCGCAGATCAAGCGTTGCCGGATATTCCAAGGAGCGCTCTTCCGGGGGAATCGCGAACGGTCCTGGAGTGTGACCACGGGGTTCGAATCGGGCAAGGCGGCGGGCCTGTGCCTCGTAGGAATTCACCGGGAAGATTTCGTAATTGCGACCGCCCGGATGCGCGACGTGATACACGCACCCGCCCAGCGACTGGCCGTTCCAGCGGTCATAGAGGTCGAACGTCAGCGGAGCCTGCGGGGAGATGGTCGGCTGCAACGCGGCAGCGAGGCCCCAAGCCTTGAAGCGGACGCCGGCGACAAATTCACCGCGGCGCCCGGTGGCAATGAGCGGCACGAGACGACTATTGCAGACGACGGAGTGTCGCGCGGGATTAAGACCTTCGATTTTCACCTGCAGTCGCTCGACCGATGAATCGACGGAGCGCGTCGTGCCGCCACCCACGCTCTCCTCGCCGAGCACGTGCCAAGGTTCCAGCGCCTGCCGAATTTCCATTTTGACGTTGGACGAGTCGATCGCACCATAAAATGGGAAGCGGAACTCGCGCTGCGCGTCGAACCATACTGGGTCGAAGTCATAGCCGGCATTGCGCAGATCAGTGAGCACGTCGACGAAATCCTGCCACACGAAATGCTCGAGCATGAAGCGATCGTGCAGCGCCGTGCCCCAGCGTACGAGGGGACCTTTTTGCGGCGCGCGCCAAAACCACGCCACCAGCGCCCGCAATAACAGTTGCTGCGCCGAGCTCATGCGCGCGTCGGGCGGCATTTCGAAGGAGCGGAATTCGACGAGACCGAGCCGCCCGGTCGGGCCGTCGGGCGAGAACAATTTATCGATGCAGATCTCGGCGCGATGAGTATTGCCGGTAACGTCGACCAGGAGATTGCGGAACAGTCGGTCGGTGAGCCACGCCGGCGATGGAGGGCACTCACCAGGCGACGGCACCATGTCGCAGGCGATATCGAGTTCGTAGAGCAATTCGTCGCGCGCCTCGTCCACGCGCGGGGCCTGGCTGGTCGGACCGATGAATAGTCCGGAGAACAGATACGAAAGTGACGGATGCTTCTGAAAATAGATGACGAAGCTCTTGAGCAGATCGGGCCGGCGCAGGAACGGACTGTCGGGCGCGGATTCGCCGCCGAGGACGACATGGTTGCCTCCACCGGTGCCCGTATGGCGACCATCGAGCATGAATTTGTCCGCGCCGAGCCGGGACAGCCGCGCTTCCTCGTAGAGGCCACGGGTCACCTCGACGCATTGGCGCCAGCTCATGCTCGGATGAATGTTGACTTCAATGACGCCGGGATCGGGCGTGACCTTGATGAGGTTCAGCCGCGGGTCGGGCGGCGGTAGATACCCTTCCAGTAGAATCGGGAGACCAAGCGCCCCGGCGGTCGCCTCGATCGCCTCGAGGAGCGCGATATAGTCCTCCAGCCGTTCGACCGGCGGCATGAACACACACAAATGACCGTCGCGCGGCTCGACCGCGAGCGCCGTTCTGACCGGGACCTTGCTCCCCGCAATTCGCGCGTGCGTGGCGCTGCAGGGCGTAGGTACGAATTGTGTCACCGACAGCGCCGCCTCAGTACCGGACGCGCGTGCGCTCAGCGCCGCACGCGGTGCGAAGGGATCGAGCGGAATTACCGGCGTCTCATCAGCGGGCGCGACATAAGGCAGTGACTTCAGCGGCAGGCGCAGGCCGATCGGTGAATCGCCTGGCACGAGATAAAGCCGCTCGCGCCGCAGTTGCCAGAGTTCGCTTATCCAGCCGTCGCCCGCCTGCGCGCCCCAGCGCTGCAGCGGCAGGACGAAGCCGACTGGCGCACTGAGCGGCCGCTCGAAGTCACGAATGATGCGGGCTCGTTCGCCAGCATCATCGATCTTAGGATTGGTGAGATCTATGTTCGGCGGAAGCGCGCCTTCGCGCAACAGGCGATCGGCCGGATCCTCGTAAGCCGGATGCACGTAGTCGGCGGCGAGCCCAAGCCGCACAGTCAAACCTTCCGTGAAACGCCTGGCGTCGTCGATGCCCCGCGCGTGGCGCTCCGCCGCGGCGATCAGGGCAGCATTATTCCATAGCGGCACGCCGTCCTTGCGCCATAGGAGCGACAGCGCCCAGCGCGGTAGCGGCTCGCCCGGGTACCATTTGCCCTGGCCGAAATGTAAAAGCCCTCCTGGCGCGAAGCGGTCGCGCAGCCGGCGCACCAGCGTGTCGGCGCGAGCTCGCTTGCTGGGGCCGAGCGCGTCCGTGTTCCATTCCGCCGACTGGTAGTCATCGATCGAGACGAAGGTCGGTTCACCGCCCATGGTCAGGCGGACGTCATGCGCGCGCAAATCCTCGTCGACGCGATCGCCGAGAGCGTCGAGCGCGCGCCAGGCTTGATCGGAAAACGGGAAGGTGACGCGCGGCTTCTCGTCAATGCGCGTCAGCCGCATCGCGAAGTTGAAGTCGACCTTGACGGCATCGACGGCGCCGCTGATCGGCGCCGCGGCACGATAATGGGGCGTGGCGGCGAGCGGGAGATGCCCTTCGCCGCACGACAGACCGGATGTCGGATCGAGACCGATCCAGCCGGCGCCGGGGAGATAGACCTCCGCCCAGGCATGCAGGTCTGTGAAATCCTCCGCCGCACCGGATGGCCCATCGAGCGCGGCGGTGTCCGGCTTCAACTGGATCAGATAACCGGAGACGAACCGCGCGGCGAGGCCAAGATGACGCAGGATCTGCACGAGTAGCCAGGCGCTGTCGCGGCATGAGCCCGACGCCTTCTCTAACGTCTCATCGGGCGTCTGCACACCCGGCTCCATGCGCACAAGATAGCGAATCTCGCGTTGAAGCCTCTGATTCAAGCCCACGAGGAAGTCGACGGTCGGTCGCGGCGTGCGATCGACAGAAGCGAGGAAATTGGAAAGTCGCCGGCCAGTGGTCTCGCAGTTCAAATAAGGTGCGAGTTCTTCGTTGAACTCGGCGGCATAGACAAAGGGATATTCGATCGCGGCCGGCTCGATGAAGAAATCGAAGGGATTGATCACCGACATATCGGCGATGAGATCGACCGTGATGCTGAATTCGGTGGTGCGCTCGGGAAAGACGAAGCGAGCGAGCCAATTGCCCACCGGGTCCTGCTGCCAGTTCACAAAGTGCAGGCGGGGCGTGACCTTCAGCGAATAGCTGGGCACAGGCGTGCGGCAATGCGGTGCCGGGCGGAGCCGGATGAGCTGCGGCCCGAGCGTCACCGCTCGGTCGTAGCGATAGCGGGTTTCGTGCAGCAATTTGACTCGAATGGACATACCCGGCGTCTCTCGGCATGGCCCCAGAAATGGATCGCAATGCCAAGCAAACAAGCAATTTTCGGGCCGCAGGACCCACTCGCTGCCCCCCGAATTCGGCAGGCATTAAAAAGTACAAACGATATCAGATAATTACTGCCCGGCCTACCGACACCGCGTTTGAGGCCGGCGGCTACGGCGCGCAGGGTTGCCGCTTCCCCTGAATCGCCGGCCTAGTGGATGCAGGCGTGGATGAACGAGAGCTTCACCACCACCGACGGCGACAGGACGAATGGGTAGAGATCGGGCACGCCCATACTTCGGTTCATGGAATTGACCGCGAACGTCAAAGGCAGCCAGGCATCGACAATGCGGTCGATCGGCGCGCGATAGGGATCGAAATCAATTTCGGCAGCAAGGTCAGCGCCCGACGTCACCCGCGGATGGACGCGCAGACCGAAGGCGCGCGCCGTCTCTAGGGTGTCGACCATGTGCAGGTAATGCGCCCAGGTCTCGGCGAAGTCCTCCCACGGGTGGCTGCTGGCGTAGGCTGAAATGAAATGGTCGCGCCAGTCCTGCGGCGGACCGCCAGCATAGTGCTGCTGCAACGCTTGCTGATAATTCTGCCTCTCGTCTCCGAACAGCGTGCGGAATTCACTGATGTGGGGCGCGTCCTTGATCAAGTGATCCCAGTAATAGTGCGCGATCTCGTGGCGGAAATGCCCGAGCAGGGTGCGGTAGGGCTCGGCCATATCGTTGCGCTGCCGCTCGCGCTCGACGTCGTCGGCCTCAGCCAAATTGATGGTGACGACACCGCCGGCGTGACCGGTCGTCACCGGACCGCTCGCCGGCGCCGCAAGGATATCGAAAGCGAGCCCATTTGGATCCTGCGGCTTTAGCGTCAACGGCAAATGCAGCAGCAAGAGCGTGTAGAATAGACGGTGCTTGGCGAGTTCGACCTTCCGCCAGTTCAGCAGATTCGAAGCTATCGACAGATCGGGGATGATCCGGTTGTGGCGGCAGGCTGAGCACAGGATGTCTTCCGCCTCGGCCGCGATCAACCAGTTACAAACGTAGTGCTCGGCATTGGCGCAGAAGCGATAGAGCCCTTTCGGCTCGGCCAGCGCCCGCCATGCCTTGCCCTCTTCATCGAGCGCGGTCACCGTCGCCTGTTCAGGCAAGTACCCCAACCAACGCCCGCAGCTTTCGCAGCGCGTGTTCTCGAAATAGAGCGGCTGGCCGCAGTGCTGGCATTCAAAGAGCTTCATTCAAAGAGCTTCATGTCGGCTGCGGCACGTTGATCTGGGTCTCACCAAAAACAGTCCCAATGACCGCCGGTTCCACCCCAGGTGCACAAGCATGGGCATGGGTTTCGTTCGACGGCAGCGTCGATGCTCAACCCGGCGCTGATGAAAACGCCGGCCATCGCCGCGACCCCGTTACATCCGCAGCGTATTTGCGCGCAAGCGCGCTCAGGCGCCATTTTGATTTCGATCATAGACGGATGCCAGACAATCTTTATTGGATGACACGCCGGGAATACACGTGGGAGGTCGCAGTGCCCTCACCTGATAATTCTGCGCATCGATCAATTTATGTCTATGAAATGATGCGGCGGTTCGGCATCGACCCGGCCGAAGGCGTGGTGCCTCGCCTCAGCATGGCATACATGACCGCGGTTCGCCGTTGCCAAGCCTGCCGCGCAAAAGACGAATGCCGCAGATGGCTCGACAGCATGTTCCCGCCGGTGAGTATTATCCCAAGCTTCTGTTCGAATGAGGATATTTTGTTCGAACTGCGCGTCAATCATCCCGGGCGTGCGAAAGCTGCGGTCGACTATTGTGCTTGCATTGCTGACCTTGAACTCTTTGTGAATGAAATCAACGAAACTCTGTTGGACAAGGCTGCAGGTGACCAGCTGGTCGCCGAACTCAAGTCTCGGAAGGCCCGACTGTGCGATCAAATCGAGAAGCTTCGCTGCAAGCCTTCGCGCGGGGCTTTTAATGCTAATGCCTGACGCTATGTCAGCCCAATGTCAGAAGCCGAAGTGAAAGCGCCCCGCCAGTGAGGTCCGCCCCGCCCCGCGTCTAGGTCCCCTCTGCTCCTCAGAGCAGACGCCGTCTGCGAGTTCGGCTTGGGCCGAAATGGGCCAAAGGCGGACATTGATCAGCGCTGTAATATTGATCAGCGCTATAATCACGGCATGAATGAAAACCTCCTCGCAGATTTGTCAGCTTGGTTGACCCAAGCAGGCCTAGCCGGCACTCCTGAAACTGACATTGTTTCTGTGTTCTGTGAGCGGTCTGTTGCGGCTGGGGTTCCGCTCGCTCGCGCTGTCATTTTTGTCGACACGCTGCATCCGGTCCATGAGGGCCGCCCTCATGTCCGCTTTGGGTCGTTAGCTGCCATCGAGACGTTCAGCGGCCGAAACCAGACGTCATCGGTTTTGCGCGGGATGGCGCCGTTGAACCTTCTCGGACTTGAGGCAATGCGGCATGCCCTAGTCCTCCCGCGGCCACGCCTTTCAGCACTGATACGGTGTGCTAAGTTAGACCTCGGCAGGAGGTACCTGCTCCTGCTTCACCCCGAACAGGAGGACGCCATGCCTGACAGCGTCTATAAGGTCATTGAACTGATCGGTACCAGCAATGAGTCGTGGGAAAAGGCCGCCGCCACCGCGCTTGAGAAAGCCGCAAAATCCCTCCGAGATCTTCGCGTCGCAGAGGTCGTCGAACTCGATCTCCAACTGGACGCCAAAGGAAAAGTAGAAGCCTATCGTACCAAGCTTAATGTGTCGTTCAAGTTCGAGGGCTCCTGAGCTTGAATAACTCGCCTTGCGGGTCGGTGCCGATCGCCTTTGGTTTGTTCGGCGTAGAGATCGATCAGCGCCAACGGCAGGCCGCATAGTACACTATCGGCTAAAGCAGCTACTGCCCCCTCGCGTCGCCAGGTCGTGGCAGCGCGCAATCGGGACTCGCCGATCTGCAAGACCAATTTCCGCTCCCCACAGTGGCTCCAAACCATCGTTCAGCGGACATTCGGCCAGCGCGTGAGATAATGTGAGGGAACCTTTTTTAAGCGAACGCATCCAAGCTGGCGAGGATCAATATTCCGTAGCTGCTTAGTCTTTGACGATGGCTCGGATCGGCAGGAAAACGGCGTTCGTCTTCACCGGGGGAGGTAGCCTCGGCGCTGTTCAGGTCGGGATGTTGCGAGTACTGCTCGCTTCCGGCGTGCAACCTGATTTGGTGGTCGGTGCATCTGTCGGAGCGATCAATGCAAGTTACTTCGCATGTCTTCCGACCGCCGAAGGCGTAGCAAGTTTGGAAACACTTTGGTCGAAGCTGCGCCGCTCGGACATTTTCCCGTTCACCTTGGCAAGTGCCCTGGGTTTGTTAAGGCACCCGGGGAACCTCGTCGATCCAAGCGGCCTCCGCCGGGTCATCGAGACAAACCTGCCTTGTGCAAAGCTGCAAGACACGACAATTCCCCTCGCGATCATGGCGACCGACTTGCAAGGCATCGGTGTTCGCCTCACTGCCGGCCCGGCGGTCGACGCAATTCTGGCCAGTACCGCCATCCCCGGTATCTTTCCGCCCGTCGCCATCGACGGCGAACCGTTGATGGACGGCGCTGTCGCGGCCAATACCCCGATGCCGCAGCTGTCACCGCAGGTGGCCGGCGACTGGCAGATTCAGGGCGACACGGCGGTCTTCACTCCCGCGGTCGGCTACT
>Ga0207766_1000135_pt1 | contig 14976 bp, 13 predicted proteins | sample LuqExpMetageno68_FD_187825 | JGI IMG/M metagenome (GOLD analysis project Ga0207766, IMG submission 187825) | Tropical forest soil microbial communities from Luquillo Experimental Forest, Puerto Rico - Sample 68 (SPAdes) | ecosystem: Environmental > Terrestrial > Soil > Tropical forest ...
ATCTCGCCCATGGACGGCTCCCCTCAACGTGGTTCGCTTCACGCAACCACCCTTTGGCACTTTGATGCCGCAGAGTGGGCGCCGTCCACAGCATCACCAGCGGACATCTCGAAGGCCTGGTGTAATGTCCGTTCTTCTCCCAAAAGCAGACTTTCGACGCTGAAAATTTTGTCGGGAAGGGTTGCGTCTGCGCTCGCCAACGATTGCGGGGGATGGCAGGGGGGCTGGAGTTAGCGCGATCCTCGCAACGTCTGTTCGCCCGAGGGCGTCTCCGTTCGTCGCGCGAAGGGTATCGCGATCAGCGCGACAATCGTTATCACTGCGATCAGCCGCCATGCATCATTTATCGCATCGACGAACGCGGCCTTTCCGACGATCGATGACAATGCGGCCTGCTTTTCAGGATCCAGCGCTGCGGCTGTCAAGTCCTCAGCCTTTATGCCAAGGTTTTTCGCGGTATCGAGGTCGCCGGCGATAAGCCGTTCGATAAAAGCGCGCGCCCGTATTCGGGGGAGCGCGTGTAGATCACGGTGTCGATCAGAGCTATTCCGATGGCACCGCCGAGGTTACGCATCAGGTTGAACAGGCCGCTCGCATCTTCAACCGCGCTCTTTCCAAGGTGGCCCAAGGCAAGCTGGGTCGGCGGCAAGATACAGAACATGATGGCGCAGCCGCGCACCAGCTGGGGCCAGAACATCTCGCCGAAATCGGTGGCCATCGTTTGCACGCTGCTCAGGCCCAACCCGATTGCAAATAGCAGAAAGCCGATAGCCGTCAAAAAGCGCTCGTCGATGCGGCGGACCAAAAGGACGGCGACTGGCGCGGCGATAAGCTGCGCCACGCCGGTGATCAGCATGATCTGGCCGATCTCAAACGCAGTCCCATTCCAAGAAGGAAACTGAGCAGGCAGCCGATTGTAAAATTGCGATCGCGAAACGTCCGCAGGTTCACCAATGGCTCAGGTGCTCGCAGTGTTCGAAAGACAAATCCCAGCGCGGTCACCGCGAACAGGCAAAGAAGGCTGACTGTGAGCGACGAGGTCCAGCCGCGGTTCGGGGCTTCCTTGATTGCTACCTCGAGTCCCGCCAGGGCGGTTGCGCCCAGGCCCAAAGAGCTCACGTCCAGATTGCGGATCTGGCGAGACGAAATGCTGTCTTTCGGCAGTGACATCCACGCCACTGAGGCAGTGAGGAGACCCGGCAAAACGTTGATCAGAAAGAGCCACGGCCAGGAGTAGGTCTCGGTGATCCAACCGCCCACAATGGGCCCGATTGTGGGGGCGAGCACGGCCAATACGCCTGCGACCGTCGCCGCGAGCGGCTGCAGTTGCATGGGAAAAAGCAAAAAGACCGCCGAGAAGACCGCCGGGATCAGGGTGCCGCCGAAGAATCCCTGAAAGATCCGGAAAGTAATCAACGACAGAAAGCTTCCGCTCGCGGCGCAGGCAATCGACGCAAGCGTGAACAATAGGACGGCGATGGTGAACATCCACCGCATCGTCAGCGTCCGCATCAGGAACCCGGTGAGCGGAATGGCGATGATTTCCGCGATCAAGTACGCCGTCTGGATCCAGCTCATCTGGTCCTGCGGGATGTTCAGCGCTTGCTGGATGGTCGGCAACGAGGTTGCGGCAACTTGGACATCCAGGATCGCCATGAACATGCCGACGCACATCATCGCGAAACCGGTCCAGATCGCTGGCGTTACTATATCGGACGCTCGCTTTTCGCCCGCGACCGTCATTCCTGTTCCTGTGCAGGCTTGATGTCGGCTATTGGCCCTTAGCAAACGTTCACTATGGAAGGGGGCCGCTCATCTAAGGTCGGCGGCCTCGCGCGGCATCCAATGCGTCGAGTTCCGCAGGCCCGCCGCCGATCACTACAGTCTCGTACGTCGATCATCGCAGGCGCTCGATCGTGAACCGGTACATGAACCAACGAATCTTGACTTCTTTAGCCGATAGTCCGGCCTTTCCAATCAAGTTCTGCCATTCGGATCTGGTCAGCGAACGCGTGACCGAAATCCGTCCGTCATGCACGACCATCGGATGGAGCCGTGCAAGTTTGCCCGCCAATCCGATGAAGGCATAGGGAACGATGTGCCGCTGCAGGTCGTAGATCAGCCAGCCCTGCCGAGCGTTCGTCTCCATCCACTGCAGAAATGAAACAATTTGCACATCGCAAAAATGGTGCGTGAGAAGACTGCTCACGATCAGGTCAACCGGACGCTGGGGCCGGAACGTGAATACGTCGCCTGCTTGGTGCGTAATGTTGTCCAGATCTTGCGTCGCTGACCGGGCGAGGCCGATCGTCTCAGGCGCAAGGTCGAGCCCGATGAGCTCCAGGTCGAGATGACGCTTTCGCGCCCAGGTGCGGATCGCGCGCAGGAGATCGCCGTAGCCGCATCCGACGTCCAAAACCGTCCATCTTTCGTTGACGCGCATGAGCTTTGTCGCGCGCCAAAGCCACCGCAAAACCGGAGTGTGCCCGCACATGCCGCCGTTGAAGCGGGCGATATCATACAAGTAGGGCTCAAGTTCCTTGGCCGTCAGGCTGGGGTCGTCGAGCCATTCGGTTTCAAGACTGCGCGTGGAGAAGTCGGGCGCGCCCATACGCTCAGCCGGCGATCTGAAATGTCATCGTTTCGGCAACAAGACCCGGACCGAAGGACATTGCACAGCCTTTCTGACCCGTGGTTGCAGAGCGCAGCATCCTTTGCAGTACGAACATGACCGTCGCCGACGACATGTTGCCGTAGCTCCGCAGAACTTCGCGCGAATCTCCCAATGCATCAGCCGGCAAGTTGAGCCCCCGCTCGACGGCTTCGAGTACCGTGCGCCCGCCCGGGTGCACGGCCCAAAGTTCGATCGAATTTCGTGGCCAGGCGGCGAGTATCTCGTCGGCATGTGCATGCAAAGCGCTTTGAATTTCGCTCGGCACCTGGCCCGACAACGTCATGTCGAAACCGGAATCGCCGATCTTCCAGGTCATCAGGTCGCTCGTCCCGGGGGAGCGGATCGCGCGAAAGGCGTCGAGTGCGGCGCCCGTGGGCTGGGCGGTAATCAGGCTCGCCGCGCACCCGTCTCCAAACAATAGGAAGGTGAGGATCTGCTCTATGTTTTTCGTTTCGTTCAGGTGCAGCGTACAAAGCTCAATATTAACCGCGAGCACGCGCGCGGCCGCATCGGAGCGCACGATATGCCGCGCGAGCTTCAGCGCGTTCACCGCCGCATAGCACCCCATGAACCCGATCAGCGTCCGCTCAGTCGATTTTGGCAGGCCGCATCGGTCGATGATCTCGAAGTCCAGCCCCGGCGCCGACATGCCGGTGCAGGACGTGATCAGCAGGTGCGTGATCCTTCCTCGCTCGCCGTTTGGCAACAGTTGCTCGATGGCTCTTTGTGCAAGCACCGGCGCATCCTGCTCGAAGCGCCGCATCCGGACGCGCGTATCCGGGAAGTCGCCGCGCCGATAGAAGCCCTCGCCGTCGACATTGCCGGTTTCCTCGCACGCGCCGGGCGGGAGCGAGGAATAGCGGTGTTCGATGCCGGAGCGCATTGACATGCGCCGGAACAACAGCGCGGCCTCTCTGTCGTCCTGCAGCAACGACGCGGCAAATTGTTGAAAAGCGGCATGAATGTCATGCGGCGGCACTGCGGTGGCGACTCGATTGAGGTGCGCCGTCGTCACGCGCGCGCCCTCAAGCCGTCCTGCACGTACAGACAATGCACGGAGCCGCACAACAGACTACGAAATATCGCCTTGATTTAGTGTTCTCCAGATGCGGCCTCCAGACCGACGCTAGACAATACGGCGTACAACCTCCCGCAGGGTCTCGATCGCCTTCGTACCATAAGGCCAGCGTGTGATCGATAAGACGCGTTGCAAACACCGAGCACCTCCGTAGTTCGTTCTCGCTGTTTCGCTTTATCGTTTCAATGATCGACTGCAATCTCACTCTGCTTTAGCGACTCCGGTAGCGCCCCCATTAGCTAATGTTCAAGTGATTTCGAGTTCAGTTTCTAACAAAAATGTCATCTGCTCTACTTGCCCCGATCGGCTACAATGCGTCACCTAACGGTCTCGAGGTCAACTCGAATGGAAAGTTTCGCGCATCGCCGCATTCTCGTCATAGAAGACGACTCAGGAACGGCTAACCAAATCGTCGACTCGCTTGTTACTCATGGGTATGAGGTAGATTTGGCTAGCACCGGCACGGAAGCGCTTAGTCACGGATTGGTGACCGATTACGCCTTGATCACCATCGACCGCATGCTGCCGGACATGGATGGACTGGTGGTCATGCGGACCCTACGGGAGCATGAGGTCGACACACCAGTTTTGATCATTAGCGCATTGGGCGAAGTCGACGACAGAGTACGAGGCTTACGCGCCGGCGGAGACGACTACCTCGTAAAGCCATTCTCCTTCGTAGAAATGGCAGCCCGTGTGGAAGCACTGTGTCGCCGGAGCAGCACGATCATCAAAGATACCCTATTACGTGTCGGCGATCTCGAAATGGATCTCGTTTCAAGGACGGTCAGCCGCCACGGCCAGAGTGTTACCCTGCTTCCACGTGAATTTAAACTGCTCGAATACCTCATCAAGAACCAAGGCCAAATTGTATCGCGAACCATGCTGCTGCAGCACGTATGGGACCTTCATTTTGACCCGACCACGAATATTGTTGATGTTTACGTCGGACGCGTGCGCCGGAAGGTCGATGGTAGCCAGAGTTATCCGCTGATCCACACCGTGAGAGGAGTTGGTTATTGTCTCCGCGCTCCTAACTAAGACGATACAATCGACGACGTTCAAGCTGGCCCTCGCCTCGATCGCCGTTTTTGGCACTATTGTGATCGCCTTTCTGGGATACGTCTATTTTTCGACAACGGCTTATGTTCAGAGTGAATTTGATCGCGCAATTCTCTTCGATAGACATTTGATAGAAAGCGCCTTCCAGCGCGAAGGGCGAGCGGGCGCGGTTTCTGAAATTCAACGGCATCTCTCGGATAATGCATTCGCCGACCGGATTTACTTGCTCACGGACAACTCATTTGACGTATTTGCGGGCAACCTAACATCCTGGCCAGCGGAATTGAGAACACCCGCTGCGGAGGCGCCCAAGATCGAAGAGTGGTCGGACGGAGAGAACCAGCCCCCTGTGCGCGCATCAGTAGGCACTTTGCCAAACGGAGACCGGCTGATCCTTGGGAGAAAGTTGGATAGCATTGAGGCGTTTCGCGCGAAGAGCAGAAATGCATTAATTGCCACTCTCATCTTGCTGTTTGTCCTTACGGCGGTCGCGAGTGTTTTAGTGACACGACGTACGATAGCCCGGATTGAATCAATTAATGCAACGAGCCGCGGGATAATGCAGAGCGACCTTAAGAAGCGGATCCCGCTGAGAGGCAGTAACGATGAATGGGACCAGGTTGCAGTAAATCTTAACTCGATGCTTGACCGCATAGAGGGGCTAATGGGTGAACTGAAACAAGCGACCGATAATGTCGCGCACGACTTACGGACGCCGCTCACGCGAATACGCGGACGACTGGAAAAAGCTTACAGCCAGCCACGTGATAACGAGTGCCATCATGAGCTGATCGCAGATACCATTGCCGATCTGGATGTCGTGCTGCGCGTTTTCTCGTCGCTGACGCGCATTTCTCAAATAGAGACAAATATCCAGCGATCCTCGTTTCGTACGGTCAATTTGTTCGACGTCGCAGGGAAGGCTGTGGAACTATACGAGGCTGCAGCCGAAGAAGGGAGCACACACCTGAGGCTGATCGGAGACAGAACGTTGTCCGTGATGGGCGATCAGGATCTGCTCTTCGACGCTATCTCCAACCTTTTGGACAACGCCATCAAACATGGCCGAAGCGGTGGAAAAGTGACAATCGAGATTACGAATATCAATAACCGGCATGCAATCTCCGTTGTGGATAATGGACCAGGTATCCCGGCAAAGGAATACTCTGACGTACTCAAGCGCTTTTATCGACTTGAGCGGAGTCGGCACACGCCAGGCAACGGTCTCGGCTTGAGCTTGGTTTCCGCCGTTGCGCACATCCACGGAGCACAAATTACGATGTCGGACAACTCGCCTGGACTAAGAGTGCAGTTGTCGTTTCCTATGTCAGCTGCTGCGCCCATTTAGCACCTCACCCAAAGCTGAATGGGCCAAAGCAGAAGGCCACGATTGGTAAAAATGACTTATCTGTCATGAATTGAAATATTTTTAACTGGTACTTTTCGGTTGTTCGATCAAGATTATCGGTGTGTCCGCCCTAGGTAAGACGCACAGGGCCAAACCCCGCTTCCGTCAATCTGTTCACTAGGGCGTCAAACGCTCCCGGCCTGCTCGCTGGAGAAGACCGGAGTGTCGCGTTGGAGGTCCACCATGTCTCTGCGAAAACGTTTGGTTGCAGCTCTCGTCACAATGGCGCTCGTACCTGGGCTTTCACTTGGAATGACAGAAACTGCCGCCGCGCGCGGGGGTGGTTTCAGCGGCGGCCACTTTGGGGGGGGGTTCGGTGGTGGCCACTTTGGAGGTGGTTTCGGCGGCGGGCACTTCGCGGGACCCCATTTCGGCGGTGGATGGGGGCATTTCGGCGGATTCCACGGCTTTGCCGGCGCTCGCGCCTTTGCGGCAACGCCTGGATTCCACCACGCAGCATTCTTCCCGGCCCATCGTTTCGCGCATTTCGTCCGCTTCCACCATCACCACAACGTCGCATTTGTCGGCGTCGGGCTAGGGCTTGGTTACGCTGCCGATAGTTGCTGGCAATGGGCGCCGACGCGATATGGTTGGAGCTGGGTGTGGGTGTGCGATCCTTATTAATATATAGGAGCTGCACTGAGCGGGAGCTTTTCCAAACCAGACTTGGGCAGGCACAAAGCTAGTAGGCGCTCGCAAAGACTGGCGTCTCGCAGAGCATAATTGAAATCTAGCACTGTAATTCTTGAATGAGCGCACCTCATTCATGACCGTTTCGGAGCAGGCTTCGAGAAACGTCAGCCTTTGGCCCGTACCGGACTAGGTCGCCGATGTCCGTGATGTCGGCTCGTCGTAGTAGAGCGGACGTGTTCGCGCCCTGTATCGACAGCGGTTCGTGACCCGTAGCGCATCTAACCACGCTTTCCGGTCCCGTAACGATCTGAAGCGCACTATTATTCGAAGACGACAGGTTTTAGTTTTTTACCTTGGACGGATCCTTGAAGTTGGACACGGTCTCGAACTCGACGTTGTAAAGTTCGCCATTCACCCGCTCGACCTTGCGTAAATAGATATTCTGGACCACCTCGCGCGTCGTCGGGTCGATGGTCATCGGACCGCGCGGGCTAACCCAGCTCATGCCCTTCATCGCCTCAATGAGAGCATCCCCATCCGTCGAGCCGTTCGTTTTCTTCAAAGCCTCATAGATCAGATGCATCCCGTCATAGGCTTGCACGGCCATCAGATTCGGCCGCATCCTATTGTTCGCCTTTTTGAACGTCGCAACGAAGGCCTTATTCTCCGGACTGTCGTGGGCAGCCGAATAATGGTGCGTGGTGATCAGGCCGAGCGCAGCATCGCCGATCTGATCGACGATATCGTCTTCCGTCAGACTGCCTTCGGCAATGAATTTGATGCCGGACTTGTCCAGTCCGCGCTCGACATACTGACGAATGAAGATCGGCCCCACGCCCGCCGGAGCAAAGCCGAGCACCGCATCGGGTTTCGCGTCGGTTACGTGCTGCAGCGAGGCCGAAAAATCGTTGCTAGACAGCGGCACACGCAAGGATTCGATGACCTTGCCGCCCTTGGCCTGGAAGCGATTCTTGAACGCCGTTTCGACGTCGATGCCGGGAGCATAATCGGAGACCACCGTCACTACGGTCTTGATCCCGTTCGCCGCGGCCCAATCGGCGAGCGGCACGACCGTCTGCGGCACCGAGAAGCTTGTCCGCACGATGTAGGGCGAACGTTCGGTGACGACAGAGGTCGCCGCCATCATCACGATCTGCGGAATCTTCGCTTCAGTCGCGATCGGCGCGACCGCCATCGCTCCAGGCGTCAGTCCGAAACCGGCAAGGAACGACACCTTCTCGTTCACCACCAGCTCCTGCGCGAGCCGCTTGGTCATATCGGCGACACCGGTGTCGTCTTTGACGACGAGTTCGATCTTCTTGCCGGCGACCGTGTCGCCATGCTCCTGGATGTACAGGCGCGCACCGGCGATGAGCTGCTTGCCCGTCGGCGTGAAGGGCCCAGTCATCGGCAGGAGCATGCCGACTTTGACCGTTTGCTGGGCAAACCCTGGGGTGACGCCCAACGCCATCGCCGCAAAGCCCGCGATCAAAAGCCGCGCGAGATTCATGTAATTCCTCCCTCTCTCGTTTGACGATGCAAATGGTACCCGATGCGCGCCGTCAAGCAACCGTAGCCGCCTCACGACGATAAAGCTTGCGGACAGCCCGTAACGCGTTGCTTCCGGTTTGCTCGAGGATGTTCTTGTAGGTAGTGAGGACGTAATTGTCGGCCGGCAGCAGCTGGTACTGCCGCCACGGAGTGCAGAGAATGGTATCGAATCCGAGGGGCACCGCCAGCGTGAGAAAAGCGCACTCCAGTGCGAGTTTCAGGTCGGAGCCATCCGCCGCTTTGGGCGGGAGCTGCTGGCCGATATTGGTAAGCCCGCCCATGATATGCAGCCCCTTTAGCTCCGCATCCGTGTGCAGCCGATGCACGGCGTCCAGCGTCGCCCTGTGCAAGCCGTTGGTGTCGGCCACCACGGCGCTGACCGAGACATCGATGTAAATATCATCGAGCGCCAGCCCATATTCGCCATGTAGGCGCTGCGCGGCGCGCTTGGCGGTCGATGCGATCTCATCTGCGGTCTTGTTCTGCTTGGCGACGCCGTCCTCCATGCGCTCGGAGGCCATGACGATGACCTTGAACGGCCCATAGTCCTTGTAAAGATCCATGATCTCCCAGCGCTGCTCGGTGATCGAATTGACCAGCGCCGGACCGCTCCGCGCGCGGGCGTAGCTCTTGAAACAGATCTCCAGCAGATTACGGTCGGGGTAATCGAGACAGAGAGGTGTCGTTACGGCTTCCTGAAGGGCTCCGATGACCTCCGTCAGATAGCCATGATCGGTGAATGCGCGCGGGCCGATCGTGACGTCGAGATAGCTCGCCCCGCTCTCCACTTGCCGCAGCGCCAGGGCCTGGAGGCCGGCGATGTCGTGGCTCTCGACCAGCACGCGGGTGGGCTTGAATCCGGGATTGATGCGATCGCCTATCATGGCGATGTTGAAACCTGTCACGATGCTCTCCGTAGATTGGATTGCGCCTTAAACCCGATATTGGCGATGAAGCTCTTCTGGAAATCGCCGCGTGTGCTGAGCTCGACGTAACGGCACGCCCGCGCAAGTTCGCGCGCTTTGGCGCGCGCTTGCCGTGAGGCGAGCATCTGGCGGATACCTAATCCAGCCGCGTTGCCGACCTGTTTGAATTTCTCGAGCGGTAGTGACGGCACGAGCCCGATGGCGATCGCGCTTTCCAGATCGATGTAGGCGCCGAATGCTCCTGCGATGACAATCCGTTCGACGTCGTTCTCTTCAATCCCGCGGTTGAGCAAGAGCAGCTCGACGCCTGTCCGGATCGCAGCCTTGGCAAGCTGGACTGCGCGGACGTCATGCTGCGTGAAATGGACGTCGGGCGCGAGCGCGGCGGCGCGCCCGCCCTCCTGCTCAACGATATCCGGATGATGGCCGGCGATGCGGCCGCGACTATCGACGATGTGTGCTTCGCGCAGCGCAGCCAGAGCATCAATAACGCCCGAGCCGCACAGACCGACAGGCTTGCCGCCGCCGATCACGTCGACCTTGATGCGGCCATCCGTCAGACGAACGCGTTCGATGGCCCCTTCCGCGGCGCGCATGCCGCAGGCGATATGTCCGCCTTCGAGCGCCGGTCCCGACGGGCAAGAGGCCGAGTGGATTTCGCCGCGATGCACCAGCGAAATCTCGGTGTTGGTGCCGATATCCATGACGAGCGCGGTCCGGTCACGCCAATGCTCTTCGGTGGCGAGCAGCGCGGTCACATGATCGCTGCCGACGAACCCGCCGATATTCGGCGCGATGTGCACATAACCGCCGGGACCGATAGCCAGACCCAGTTCGCGCGCCTTGATGTCCATGGCATCGCGCAGGGCGGCAACAAACGGCGCGCGGCCAAGCTGCCGCACCGGCAGGCCCAGCAGCAGGTGATGCATCGCCGTGTTGCCGCAGATTGCAACGTCAACAATATCGGCGGCCTTGGCACCGACCGACACGCACAGATCGTGGGCGAGCGAATTGATCGCGGTAACCGCCGCCTCGTGCAATTCGGCCGCTGCCTGCGCTTGCATCGCATGGTTCATGCGGCTGATGACGTCGGCGCCCCATGCGACTTGCGGATTTTCGATGCCGAGACTGGCGACGCGCGCGCCCGTTTCGAGATCGACGAGGAAGCCCGCGACGTTTGTGGTGCCGAGATCGACGGCGAGGCCAAATGAGCGCCGCCCGGCCTGCGTCAGGCCGATCAGCTCGCCGTCGCGCACATGTGCGCAGAGCGACCACCCGCCGTGCCGTAACGTCGCCGGCAAGTCGCGCGCGGTCTGCAGATCGATCGTCGACACGACCGCCGGAACGCTCCGCGCGATGCGCTCGAAATCGGAAACATTATCGGTCAGTGTCGCAGCCGGAACGCTAACGTCATAGCTGACGACCGCGGGATCGAGCGGCAGGACCTCGGCTGTGACGGCGTGCTCGACGTCCATGCGCACGACCGGCGCCAGCGAGCGTTGGGCGACCTCGACTACGCAATCGGACAGCGGCGTGACCTGACAAGCGCGCAGCCAGCCGCCGCGCTTGCCGAGAAGTGCCTTCTCACCCGACGCATCGACCTCGCCCTCGATTATTCTGACCCGGCACGTCCCGCACGTGCCGCGGCCGCCGCAGGCGCCGACGATGCGGATGCCGCCGCGTCGCGCGCTCTGATAAATCGTCTGACCCGCCGCATGAGTCAGCTCCCGCCCCACCTGCGGGAATGTGAGCGTCAGAGTTTGCGGTGCCGGTGTGGAGTGCGACATGGCGGCGCTCAAGAGTCGGCGGAGGCCGCGACGCGGCCGGCGATGCGGCACTTCGACGACGACGGGCAGGCATCGCAGCGCGACCAGAGCGCTGGCGGCAGGTCGATGCCGATGCCGAGAATCATCGATATCGATTTGAGCGGACTGAGCAGCTGGCTGCGCGACAAAGTGACGTCGATCGTGTCCGCCGCCGCGAGCCGCAGCACGGCGGCCTGCGCCGCAAGCGGTAAACCGGGATCGCCGGCGCGCAGTTCGCCGGCCGCACTGAGCTGAAGCTTGCGCGCCTCGGCGAGGATGCGGTCCTGCAAGCGGCGGGACAGCGCAAACAGCAGCTCGTTGCCCACCGTATCGAGCGCCAAAGCCAGCGAGGTGCGGCGCTCAGCGAACAGTTCAGTCGTTCGCCGCTCAAGCGGCAAGCCGAGTGTGCAGACCGCAGCGGCGACGGCGGTCAACTCCCCGCTGTCGGGTACCAACCGCATCGCATGCAGCACCTCGCCACCGACGTGCAGGCAGTCACGTGGCGGCTCGTCGAGCGGAACGATGCGGTACGAATAGGCCGGGTCGATCAGGTCTTCATGCGCGATGAGCGCGATGGCCTCGCGGCGGAAGCGGTCGCGCTGCGCAAAATCGGTGCATGATTGCGCGGCGATTTCGCGAAGCAGGACGCTGCTGCCGACCTTCGGCATGGCCACTCCGTCAACTGCCGTACTTGCGCGCTGCGCGGTACATGGCGCGGGCGTTCTCCACGGGCGTTTCGTCGGGCAGCCCGAAGGCCGCATCGAGAATCAATTTTCCGCCCTTGTGGAAGACGTTTTCGGCGAGGTGACGCACCGCGGCGTCGACCTCGTCCGGGTTTCCGGTCGTGAGCAGCGAGGGAGAGATATTGCCGCGCAGCGCGACCACGTCGCCGAGCACCTCGAACGCTTTCACCATGTCGGTGCGCTCGAACCAGTAGATGCACTTGCCCGGCGGAACGTCGCGGATCGTCTCCAGCCGTTTGGTGCAATCCGCCTCCCACAGCGGCATCGGAATGATGCCGGCGTCGATCAGGTTGACCATCAATTTGCGGAACGACGGCCACCAAAACGTCTCGAACTGCTGCTGCGACATGAACCGGTCTGGCGCCCAGTGCACCGGGAAGAACACCACCGGGTGACCGGATGCGCGCGACCAGGCGATGGTCTGCTTGGTGAGGAAGGTACAAGCCTTGTCGAGCATCTCGAGCAGCTTGTCCTTCTTGCGGAAGAGATCCTTCATCATGCCGGTCGCGCCGCGGAAATAGTCCGCGATCAGGTCGTAAGGCGCGACTGATGTGCTGATGTGCGAGGTGGGGAATCCCTGCGCGGTCATCCGGTTGGTGAAGTCGACATGCACGTTGGAGAGGCGCTCCACCTCCTCCGCCGCCTTCATGATCTTCTCGAACGCCTCCCGAACGCGCGGCTTGGCAAAAGCGCGCATGCCGCCGACGAGACGGAAATAATGAAGACCCGGCAAATAGGGCAGTTCCTCCATGCCGTCGAACACACCGAGCACGCGCGGCAGGTACTTGGTCAGATAGAAGGCTGTGGGATCGAAGATGAAGTCATCGTATTCCTCGGGCTTCATGTACTCGCGGTCGAGGTATTGATACGGCTGATTATCGCCGACGCCGTGCCCCGGCCAGATCAGCTGTTTGTAATCGAGCGCCTCGAGCGCCGGTCCCATGGCGACATTGAGCACCAGCGGGTTATAGCAATCGGGGTCCAGCTCGAGCACCGCGCGTTCGGCGATTTCGATCGCCTTGGCCTCGTTGTACATCAGCTCGCGATTGCTGATGCCGCCGAACTTGGCGAGATAGAACGTGCAGAACAACGAGACCGGCATGCGATCTGGCTGCTTGAGCGCAACGCAGTCCATGATGCGCTGCCAGCGCTTGTCGTAGGCGGCCTTCGCGTCCGGCGACTGCGTGTAGGTCATGGGCGCGTTCATGCGGCAACCCTCATCCAATTCTTGCAGAGGGACACCGCCTCGACGGCGGTGGTGCCGAAGGCATCGGCGCCGGTGTAGTTGCGCACGGCCTCGTCGACCTGGCCGCCGCCGATCATGATCTTGAGCTTATCGCGCAAGCCCGCGTCTTGAATGGCCGCGATCGTCTCCTTCATCGAGTCGAACGCGATGGTGAGGAAGCCGGACAGACCGACCACGTCGGGCCTGAAGGCGTTGATCTCGTCGATGAAGGTCTTCACTGGCACGTCGATGCCGATGTCCTTCACCTCGAAGCCGTTGATATCGAGCATGAAGGTGACGATGTTCTTGCCGATATCGTGCAGGTCGCCATGCACGGTGCCGACCAAGACCTTGGCGAGCTTCTTGGGTTCGCCGCCGGGACCCTGCGTGATCAGCGGCTTGGCGATGGCGCCGATGTTCTCCAGCATCTCGCCGGCCAGCACCAGCTCAGGCAGGAAATATTCGCCCTGCTCGAAGCGTTTGCCGACGATGTCCATCGCCTCGCGGCATAGCTCGAGCACGCGCATCGGATTGGCGCCCTCCTCCAGCAACATCTTCTTGGCGAGCGCGAAGGCGTCGTCTTCGTTCATGTCGGCGAGCCAAGTCACCAACTGCCGTTCTTGATCGGCGATCTCGGACATTTCTACCTCCTGTATCGTCATGCCGCCTGCGTACTGATGCCGCGGCGGACTCCAGATTCTGTGATTGCTTCGGCCAAAATTTCGTCGTTGCGGTAGCCCATCAAATGAACACCGGCGACGCCGTCGATCTCGCTGACCGCGCGAATTGTTTCGACCAGCGCGGCCTTGGCCTCGAGCTTTTGATTGTCCGCGGACGCGATTCGCCGCAGCAGCGCGTCCGGGATGTGCACGCCCGGCACGTGTTCAGCCATGCGCGCGAGCGCCTTGGCGCCGCCGAGCGTGCCGAGTCCGACGATGATGGCGGAGCGCTTGTGCAATTCGCGCGAACGCACCTCGCGCATGAAATCGGCAAGCAGGGGCACATCGAAGCAGAACTGCGTCTGAATGAACTGCGCCCCGGCCGCGATCTTCCTTTCGAGATTATCGATGCGCTCGCGATAAGGCGGCGCGAACGGATTAACGGTGGCGCCGAGGAAGAAATTGGGCGCGACGTCGAGCTTGCGACCGGAGAAAAAGGTCGCACGATCGCGCATACCTCGCGCGATCCGCAGCAGGGAGATCGCATCGAGATCGAAAACCGCCTTCGCTCCCGGATGATCGCCCTGCGTCACGTGATCCCCCGTGAGACAGAGGATATTGCGCACGCCGAGCGCCGACGCACCGAGGATGTCACCCTGAAGCGCAATTCGGTTGCGATCGCGGCAAGCGAACTGCGCGATCGGCGTCATGCCGTTGGCGGCGATGATCGCAGCTGCCGCAGCACTCGACATGTGGCAATTGGCTCCGGCGCCGTCGGTGATGTTGATCGCATCGGCGAGATCGCGGAAGCGTGATGCGCGCGCGATTAGCTTCGCCGGGTCGCTGGAATCGGGGGGCGAGACTTCGACCGTGACGACGAAACGGCCGGAATTACAGGCTTGCTCGAGACTGAAGGTTTCCCGCGGTGAGGCTGGGTACGGTGTGATCGGCTTCGCCGTCGCATGCGTACCCTCGTTCACCCGCAGCCATGACGAGTGGTGCCAGAGCCGGTGATCGATCGGGTCAAGGAATGGTTTGGCTGGGCCGCCGATGCGCCTGCGCCCTTCCCCGGCCTCGAGCCAAACACACCGCATGCCTGGATCGGCCTCGCAGGTCCCGTCCGCCCGCACCCCGCCGCAAGGTCCGTTGCGCATCTGCTTTTGGCAATTAGTCGGGCAAGCCATGCCAGTCGACGACAGCACGCATTGGCCG
>Ga0207766_1000139_pt1 | contig 14894 bp, 13 predicted proteins | sample LuqExpMetageno68_FD_187825 | JGI IMG/M metagenome (GOLD analysis project Ga0207766, IMG submission 187825) | Tropical forest soil microbial communities from Luquillo Experimental Forest, Puerto Rico - Sample 68 (SPAdes) | ecosystem: Environmental > Terrestrial > Soil > Tropical forest ...
GCAAGAAGCGCGGCGAAGCCGAGCTGTCCACGCCGGATTTCATCAAGAAAGTACGCGAAGCCGCCGGCAAGCTCGGCATCGATCAGGAGATGTTGCGCCGCGCGGTCAATGTCGGCTTTTCCGGTGGTGAGAAGAAGCGCAACGAAATTTTGCAGATGGCGCTGTTGCGGCCGCGGCTGGCGGTGCTCGATGAGACCGATTCCGGGCTCGACATCGACGCGCTCAAGATCGTCGCCGACGGCGTGAACCGTCTGCGTGCGCCCGACCGTTCGTTCGTCGTCATCACCCATTATCAGCGGCTTCTCAACTACATCGTCCCCGACGTGGTGCACGTGCTTTCGCGCGGGCGCGTCGTCAAGACCGGCGGCAAGGAGCTGGCGCTCGAGCTCGAGGCGCGCGGCTATGCCGAGTATCAAGAGGAGGTCCCGGCGTGAATGCCGAAGTTGCCGTGATCAAGACAGCAGCGGAGACCGCGCTGGCGCAGGCTTTTGCGCAAGCGCGCGATCGGCTGCCCGGCGACGAAGCGATCATGGCGCGACGCAATGCGGCCTTTGACCTGTTTGCCAAACAGGGTCTGCCACATCGGCGCATCGAGGAATGGAAATATACCGACCTGCGCGCGCTGATGCGCGATGCCAAGCCATTGGCCTCTCCTCCCGATGCGTCGGCCAAGGCGCGCGCCAAAGACGCCGGTCGCGTTCTAGGCGACCTCGATGCCCGGCGGCTCGTTTTTGTCGATGGCGCATTCGTGCACGAACTGTCGGACTTGCGAGAATTGGAAGCCGGTCTCGTCGTCGGTTCGCTGGCTCAGGCGCTGGCCGATGCCGATCCCGTGGTCGCGGCGCGTCTTGGCAAGCTCGCGCCGGCCAGCGATGCTGCCGTGGCGCTCAATACCGCTTTGATGGGCGACGGCGCGGTGATCCATGTCGCGGCCGGTGTGCAGATCGCACGGCCGATTCATCTCGTGTTTGCGGGTAGCGAGACGCCGGCTTCGGTATTCGTCCGCTCCCTGGTGGTCGTCGAGAAAGGCGCACGCGTCATTCTGATCGAGGATCACGACAGCGGCGCGGTGCAAGTCAATGCCGCGCTCGACCTTGTCGCGGCCGCCGAATCGCAGATCGACTACTTCAAGATCACACAGGCGAGGGCGCCGCACGTCGCGAGCCTACTGGCCTCGATCGGTGCCAAAGCAAGCTTCAACACGTTCGCCTTCACGCGCCATTCGTCGCTGGTGCGCAATCAGAGTTTCATCCGCTTCGCCGGTGAGCACACGGAATCCGGGATGCGCGGCGTGAGCCTCTTGAAGGGCAAGGAGCACGTCGACACGACGCTGCTGGTCGAGCACGCGAAAGGCCATTGCCGGAGCCGCGAGCAGTTCAAGATGGTGCTCGACAACGAGAGTCACGGCGTCTTCCAGGGCAAGATCATTGTGCAGCCGCACGCGCAGAAGACCGACGCCAAGATGCTTACGCGTGCCCTGCTGCTCTCGCAGGAGGCGGAGGCCGACAACAAGCCGGAACTGGAGATTTTTGCCGACGACGTCGTCTGCGGCCACGGCGCGACCGCCGGTGCGCTCGACAAGGGCCTCAAATTCTACTTGCTGTCGCGCGGCATCCCGGAAGCCGAAGCGGAAGCGCTATTGATCCAGGCCTTCATCGGCGAGACGGTCGAAGAGATCGCGCATGAAGGCATTCGCGCGGCGCTGATGAGCGCGGCCATCGAATGGCTGAGGGGGCGCGGCTAGTCATGCATCCAGCGGTCGCCAACGGCTCCTATGACGTCGCGCGCATCCGCGCCGATTTTCCGGCATTGGCGATGTCGGTCTATGGCAAGCCGCTGGTCTACCTCGATAACGCAGCCTCGGCGCAGAAGCCGACGGTCGTGCTCGACCGGCTGCAGAAGGCCTACACCAAAGAATACGCCAACGTGCATCGCGGACTACATTTCCTCGCCAATGCGGCGACGGAGGCTTACGAGGGCGCGCGCGAGAAGGTGCGCGCATTCCTGAACGCCGAGCGCACGGAAGAGATCATCTTCACGCGCAATGCGACCGAAGCGATCAACCTCGTTGCCTATACTTTCGCGCGTGAACGCGTGCGAGAGGGCGACGAGATCGTGCTCTCGATTATGGAGCACCATTCCAACATTGTGCCGTGGCATTTTCTGCGCGAGCGGCAGGGCGCTGTCATCAAGTGGGCGCCGATCGACGAGGATGGCAATTTCCTCCTCGACGAGTTCGAGAAGCTGTTGTCGCCGCGCACCAAGATGGTCGCGATCACGCAGATGTCGAATGCGCTCGGCACGCAGGTTCCGGTGAAAGAGGTGATCCGGCTTGCGCATGCGCGCGGCATTCCGGTGCTGGTCGACGGCGCGCAGGGCGCGGTGCATCTCGACGTCGACGTGCGCGACCTCGATTGCGACTTTTACGCCGTTACGGGGCACAAATTGTACGGGCCGACCGGCATCGGCGCGCTTTACGGCAAGTATGCGCACCTCGCCGCGATGCCGCCGTTCAATGGCGGTGGCGAGATGATCCAGGAAGTATCGCAGGACCGCATCACCTACGGCGATCCGCCCTACAAGTTCGAGGCGGGCACGCCGGCGATCGTGCAGGCGGTGGGCTTGGGCGCCGCGATCGATTACGTCAGTTCCGTCGGAAAGGCGCGCATCCGCGCGCATGAACGCGAACTGGTGCGCTATGCGCACGAGCGGCTCGGCGCACTCAATTCGCTTCGGATCATCGGCAATGCGGCGGAGAAGGGGCCGATCGTCTCCTTCGAAATGAAAGGCGCACATCCGCATGACGTCGCCACGATCATCGATCGTGCCGGCATCGCCGTGCGTGCCGGCACGCATTGCGTGATGCCGCTGCTCGCGCGCTACGGCGTGACGGCGACCTGCCGCGCTTCGTTTGGGATGTACAACACGAAAGCCGAGGTGGATGCCCTCGTCGAGGCGCTCGCCAAGGCACAGGACTTCTTCGCATGACCGAGGATGCCCCTACCTTCACCACGACGCCGACCGCCGCGCCGGTGGCCGACAAGCAGCCGGAGAACGCGGCGATCAGCCGACCGTCGGCGATGCCGCAGGAGGAGCTCGATCAGCTCACCGACGGCATCATCGCCGCGCTGAAGACAGTCTATGATCCGGAAATCCCGGCGGACATCTATGAGCTCGGCCTCATTTACAAGGTCGACATCGGCGACGATCGGGCGGTTAAGATCGACATGTCGCTGACATCACCGAACTGCCCGTCGGCGCAGGAGCTGCCGATCATGGTGGAAAACGCCGTGTCCAGTGTACCGGGCGTGAAGGACACCAAGGTCGACGTGATCTGGGAGCCGCCCTGGGATCCGAGCCGGATGTCGGACGAGGCGCGACTCGTGTTGAATATGTGGTGACGTTCGCCAGATAGGAATCGAAGAGGACGAGAATGGCGACTGCACGACCCAGACCTCAGGCCATGCGCCTGACCGATGCGGCTGCTGCCCGCATCAAGGACGCGATCGCGCGCGCGGAGAGGCCGATCGTCGGCGTTCGCGTAGGCGTCAAGAACGGCGGTTGTGCCGGCATGGAATACACGATGGAGTATGCCGACGAGATCAGGCCGACCGACGAGGTGGTTGAGGACAAGGGCGTGAAGGTTCTGATCGATCCCAAGGCGGTGCTGTTCCTGCTCGGCACCGAAATGGACTTCAAGACCGAGAAGCTCTCGGCGCAATTCGTGTTCAACAATCCGAATCAGACCAGCGCGTGCGGCTGCGGCGAGTCCGTGCAACTCACGCCTGTCGCCCTCGACGAGAGCCGCGCGTCGTAGCGGCGTCGAGTTTCGCACCTAAGTTCCCGCAGTCAAAATTAGATATTTGGGACAAGCATTCCGTCGACCGCATTACGTAAGCGATCGCGGACGTTGCGCTGATCGCGAAACGCCGCCTCGTTTTTTTGCCAAACCGTCAAGCGTCATATTCGGACGAGATATCCCGTCCCGTGTAGTCGGGCATCAGTGCCGTCGCGACGAAGCTGACAACCGCGCAGGCGGCGATGTAGAAGGAGATTGCAAAGCCTGACTTGTACGTCGCGAACAGCCAGGTCGCGATCAGCGGCGCGGGTCCACCCGCGATGATGGAGGCCAATTGATAGCCGAGCGAAGCGCCGCTGTAGCGCAGCCGAGGCGTAAATGCTTCGGCGATCAGCGCCGCCTGCGGGCCGTACATCATGTCGTGTGGAATGAGCGATAGCACGATCGCGATGAACACAAGCGCAGGAGCCGCGGTGTCGATCATCCAGAAGTAAAGGAAGCCAAAAAGTCCGACAGTCACGGCGCCGATCATGTACATCTTGCGCCGGCCGATTCGGTCCGAGATGTGACCAGACAGCGGAATCGATACGAATGACACGACTGCTGCGACGAGAACTGCGACCAAGATGAAGTCGCGCGACATGTGCAGCGTGCCCACCGCATAGGCGAACACGAAGGCGGTGAAGATATAGAACGGCGCCTGTTCAGCGACCCGGACAAAGGCTGAGAGGATAATCTCTTTCGGGTGCTTTTTGAACACTTCGACAACGGGGGCGCGCTCGATCCGCCGCGTTTGGCTGACCTGCCGAAAGACCGGCGTCTCGAGAATGCCGAGGCGGATCCACAGTCCGAGGCCAACCAGCACGATGGAGATGGCGAACGGGATGCGCCAGCCCCAGGTCGCGAACTGGTCGCCTGCGATGGCGCTGAAGGCAAGCACCGCCAGATTGGCCAAGAACAATCCGGCCGGCACTCCAAACTGCGGCCAGGACGCGATCAGGCCGCGCTCGTGATGAGTCCGCGACCATTCCATCGCGAGCAGCACGGAGCCGCCCCATTCGCCGCCGACGCCGATGCCCTGGATCATGCGCAGGACGGTGAGGATAACCGCGCCCCAGATACCGATTTCGGCGTAGGTCGGGACGAAGGCGATCAGGAAGGTCGCGATGCCCATGCAGAGCAGCGTGGCGATCAAGGTCGCCTTGCGGCCGATGCGATCGCCGTAATGACCGAAAATGGCAGCGCCGATGGGCCGCCCGACGAAGCCGATGAAATACGTGCCGAAGGCGGCGAGTGTCGCGGTCAGCGGGTCTTCGTTGGGGAAATAAAGTTTTCCGAAGATCAGACCCGCGGCGGTGCCGTAGAGGAAGAAGTCGTACCATTCAATGGCAGTGCCGATCGTCGAGGCAATAATTGCTTTGCGGAGTTGAGCGTTGTGTTCGGAAGCGGAAAGGGGGAGGTCTGAAACGAGGGTAGACATAGCGCTCTCTCCCGGTTTCATTCAGGCTTATGTCAGAACTTTTATCATATCATAGTTCCACAAGTGCAGGTAGAAATATGCATAAACGGCGGCCAGGATAGCGCAATGCCGTTCGCCGCAATACTCGTTTTCCCCGAGCCTCGAGGCTCCGGTTGAGATCGGATTGCGGGATCTGAAAACGGCGCCCTCGACCGGGCTTACGCCACCTTGCTCGCGTCGGCGGAGGTGACTTCCGGGTCGGTCTCGCACATGACCCGGTTACGGCCGTGGCGCTTGGCAGCGTAGAGGCAGGCGTCGGTCCGTTCGATCAGGTTCTGGATCGTGTCGCTCTTATGCATGGTGGCGACGCCGATCGACACCGTGACCCGACCGAGATACTCGCCGGTCGAGCGTTTCATCAATTCCTTCGTCATCATCGCGTGCGCTCCCCCGCCGCTCGCAGGTATTCGGAGGCAGCCCAGCCGGCGCGAGTGAATAGGGAGTAAAAACGGCGGCCGCACCGATTGGTGGTTAGGCCGAGGGATTCCGGCCGCTTTAGGCGCGGTCGGCTCTGGCCGGGACGGGGCGGAGCAAGAAGGCGGGGAGGTGGCTCGTGTCGGCCTCCTCGAATTCGCGTACCGGGCGTGGCGGACGGGCGGCGGCTGCGGACCGCTTCTCGCCGGAGCGCCGCGGGCGCTCACCGCGCTCGGCGCGTTCGTGATGCGGGCGCGCATGCGGATGCGCTTCGCGACGGGCGGCAGGTTCGCCTTCATCATCCTGGGCCGGCGCGGAAGGCTTTTCCATCCACGGGATGATCTGGCCGGTCAGCTTCTCGATCGCATCGACCGACTTGCCGTCCATCGGCGCGACAATGGTGATGGCGGTGCCGGTGCGGCCTGCGCGGCCGGTGCGGCCGATACGGTGCACGTAATCGTCCGGATGATGCGGCACGTCGAAATTGAACACATGGCTGACGTCCGGGATGTCGAGGCCACGCGCCGCGACGTCGGACGCGACCAAGAGCCGCGCTTCGCCGTTGCGGAAGGCATCCAGCGCCGCCATGCGGGCGGGCTGATCCATGTCGCCATGCAGCGCGACCGCGTTGAACTTGTGCCGCAACAACGACCGGTGCAACTGCGCGACCTCGCGCTTGCGGTTGCAGAAGATGATCGCGTTCTTGAAATTCTCGGCCGAGCGAATCAGCCGGCGTAGCGTCTCGCGCTTCTGGTGCGGATCGCGGCCCGTGGTGACTTTGAGCTGAGTGATGGTGGAGGCGGCGGTCGCCGGGCGCGACACTTCCACGCGAACCGGATTGTGCAGGAAGTTGTCCGCGATGCGCTGGATCTCCGGCGGCATCGTCGCGGTGAAGAACAAGGTCTGACGCGTGAAGGGGACGAGCTTGCCGATGCGCTCGATGTCCGGGATGAAGCCCATATCCAGCATGCGGTCGGCTTCGTCAATGATCAGAAGCTCGCAGCCGGAGAGCAGGAGGCGGCCGCGTTCGAAATGATCGAGCAGGCGCCCTGGCGTTGCGATCAGAACGTCGACGCCGCGCAGAAGCTTGGCATCCTGATCGTCAAAAGAAACGCCGCCGATGATCAGGGCGACGTTCAATTTGTGATTCTTGCCGTATTTCTCGAATTGCTCGGCGACCTGCGCGGCGAGTTCGCGCGTCGGCTCGAGAATGAGCGTGCGCGGCATGCGCGCTCGCGCGCGACCCTGCTCGAGCATCGTCAGCATCGGCAGCACGAAGGCGGCGGTCTTGCCGGTGCCGGTCTGCGCGATGCCGAGAACGTCGCGCCGCGCGAGCACGTGCGGGATGGCCTGGTCTTGGATCGGGGTGGGTTGTTTGTAGCCGGCCGCTTCAATGGCGCCGAGCACCTTGTCGGATAGTCCGAGATGGGAAAAAGACATGTAACCTCAGGTCGGGGGCAGCCTACGGGCTTGCACCGGGGTCCGCGCCGACCGAGTGCCTTCTTGCTTGGCGAAGGGCGCGGAATGGACGGTCCGAATCTTTATGTCGGACCGAGCATTGCGGGAACATAAGATCGAACGGTCCAAAGTCAATGCTCCAACACATGAAATCGCGCAGAAACCCTTAATATTTCGGCTGAAATGTGGGATGTGAACGCAGGTGACCGGGTTCCAGCCGGTCGGATGGCCTTCATCGATGCAGCGATGATCTGATGGCAAAACGGCCCGATACTGCGGGGGTCCTCGCGCCGCCGCCGCTTCTCGCGCTGGCGGCAATCGTGTTCGGGCTGCTGCTCGACGGGCTTTTTCCCGCTTATGTTCTCACCGTTCTGCTCCCACGCGGCGAGCACCGTCTCGTCGGCGCCGTCCTTCTGGTTGCAGCGCTGGGCATTGCAATTCCGGGGCTGCTCGCGTTTCGACGCGCCGGCACGGCCCCGGAGCCCTGGAAGCCTGCGACTACACTCGTCACCGACGGCATTTTCCGGTTCATCCGCAATCCGATGTATGTTGCGCTCATCCTTGGGGTCGCCGGCATCGCCGTGCTCACCGCCTCCGATTGGATGTTGGTGATGTGCATCCCGCTGGCGTTCACGCTGCACGTCGGCGTGGTCAAACGCGAGGAGCGCTATCTCGAGGCAAAATTCGGCGCCGCGTACCGGCGCTATTGCGAAAGCGTCCCCCGCTACGGCTGGCCATTCTGAGGTTTGCCGGACGCGCACCGCCCGCCTATAGAGTTCCCAAAATCTCATGCCGGGAGTTGCGGAATGCATACTCAAGTTGGAATCGTCGGCGCCGGTCCCGCCGGACTAATGCTCGCCCGACTGCTCACGCTGCAGGGCATTGAGTCCGTCATCATCGAGAACCGCAGCCGCGATTATATCGAAAACCGCATCCGCGCTGGCTTGATCGAACACTGGGCCGCTGATCTGCTGGCGGACGTCGGCGCCGGCGAACGCATGAAGCGGGAAGGGTTGCTGCACTGGGGCATCAATCTCGGCATCAACGGCGATCTTCATCGCATCGATTTCCAGAAACTGGTCGACAAACGCGTGACCATTTACGGCCAGCAAGAGGTCGTGAAGGACCTTGTCGAGCGCAGGCTGGCCGACGGCGGTCCGCTGTATTTCGAAGTCGACGATGTCAGCGTGCGCGATCTCACCTCCGAGCGGCCGAAGATTCGGTTCACGCACCAAGGCAAGAACCAGGAGATCGAGTGCGACTTCATTGCCGGCTGCGATGGCTTTCATGGTATCTGCCGCCCGAGCGTTCCCGCTGGCGTGCTGCGCATTTTCGAGCGGGAATATCCGTTCGGCTGGCTCGGCATCCTGTCGGAAAGCCCGCCGCCCGATCACGAACTGATCTATTCCTACACAGATGGCGGATTTGCGCTCTACACGATGCGGTCGGAGACGCTGTCGCGGCTCTATTTGCAATGCGATCACGATGAGGACATCGCCAATTGGGCGGATGCGCGCATCTGGGAGGAATTGCACAAGCGTCTCGGCGGCGCGCGCAAATTGCAGGAAGGCACGATGCTGCAGAAGGGCATCACCGCTATGCGCAGCTTCGTGGCCGAGCCGATGCAGTACGGCCGCCTGTTCCTTGCGGGCGACAGCGCGCATATCGTACCTCCGACTGGCGCCAAAGGAATGAATCTGGCTTTTGCCGACGTCGTTTTTCTCGATCGCGGGCTGAACGCGTTTTACAAACTGAGCCGGACGGATCTGCTAGAGAAATACACGCAGACTTGCCTACGCCGCGTGTGGAAGGCGCAGCGCTTCTCCTGGTGGATGACGCAATTGCTCCACCTGTTTCCGGAGGAGACGCCCTTCGACCGTCGCCGACAATTGTCGGACCTGGATTACATCACCAGTTCGGACACCGCGGCGAAATCGCTCGCGGAGCAATATGTCGGCTTGCCGCTCGATTGAGCGCTTGCCGCCGGCGGGCTAGGCCGCGACGGAATTGAGGAAGGTCTCGACCTGCTGCCCCAACTGGTCGGCGGCATCTTCCACCGATTTGCTTTCCGCGAGAACCGTCTGCGCCCACTCCTGCGTCTTTGCGGTCGCCTGAGCGACGCGCGTCAACACGTCCGCAGCCTGCCTCGCAACGGCGGCTGCTGTTTCAACATTCTTGGAGATTTCCGAGGTCGCGGAGTTTTGCTCCTCGACGCTGGCGGAAACCGCGCTGGTGTTGTTATCGATTTGCGACATTCGGCTGGTAATCTCGCCAATCGCGCCCACTGCCTGACCGGTCAGCGACTGCACGGCTGCGATTTGCTGCGCAATGTCCTCCGTAGCTTTAGCGGTTTGAACAGCCAGAGACTTCACTTCGGAAGCCACAACTGAAAACCCGCGCCCGGCATCGCCGGCTCTGGCAGCCTCGATGGTCGCGTTCAGCGCCAGCAGATTTGTTTTTTCGGCGATGCCGCGAATGAGCTTGACCACGCTGTCGATGCTTCTGGATGCGTTGACGAGAAGCTCGATGCTGTTCCCGGTGATTTGCGTTTGAGACGCCGCCGCTCGCACGAGATTGGCGGTTTCTGTCAGGTTGTGCGCAATTTCGCCGATGGAGCTCGCAAGTTCTGTCGTTGCGGAAGCAGCGCCGTCGACGTTGGCGGAGGACCGTTGCGACGCCCGCGATGCTTCCTCGGCTTCGGTGACCGTTTGGCGCGAGTTCGCCAATAATGAATTGGCCGTCTCGTTCATTTGACGTGTACTTTGCAGGACGGCGTCGATAAGCCGCTTCGAGCGAGAGCGAAAGGACGAGATGGCCATTTCGAGCGTTGCGCGGCGAGCATCTTTCTCTTGCAGGCTGGAGTGTTCCAACTCCACCCTGCGTCGCTCAGTAATGTCTTCATGCAGGCCGATCCAGCCGCCGTTCCGCATAGGATGGTTGGTGACACGTAACAGCCTGTCTCCGGTCGATTTGACTTCATGCACGATCGTGCGGCCCTTTCGGACCGAGGCGAGAAATTCGGTTCTGTACTCCTCCGGATCGCGAGAGAATGTCCCCTTCGCCACGCGGCGCGTAAGCACCTCCTTCAACGTTGCGCCAGGCTCCGCGTCGGCCGCCTCGAGTTTGTACATCTCGTAGTACTGCCTGTTGCACACGACGAGCCGCTCTGACGGATCGAACATGCACAGCCCTTGCGGCATGCTGTCCATCGCAGCGCGGCATTGGCCAAGTTCGCGCCCCTGTCGTGACGTGGCGAGCCACGCCACCATCGTAGCCGCCAGCAAGCCCGCCGAAACGGCCGTCGTCAGCGCAAAGGCGCTCGCCGTGTGAGCCAGTACCCAGGCCCACAACGCGTCGAACCCAAGCGCCCAGACGAGCAGGGCTGCCATAACGAATGCCGCCGAACCGGCCGCAACAATGAGCGCGTGCGCCCTGCGGGGTGTCAGGGAGTAAAGCATAGGGGTCACCTCGCGTGTGAGGATACCCCACGAGTGTTGTGGAACAGTTAATGACTTCCTAATGCCGAAGGCATGACAACAATCATTTCTGATCTCCCAGCAGTCGCGACACCGGAAGGCTCATCAGCAGGATGATGCCGCCGGCCAGGGCGGCAATCCCGCCCAGCATCACAAAGAACGCGGCGGCGCTCATGCTCGACCAGAAAGTACCGAGATATCCCGCCAGGAGATTCCCGATGAAGCTGCTGGCGAGCCACAGCCCCATCATCAGCGAGAGCACGCGCGCCGGCGCGATTTTGGTCACGAATGAGAGGCTTGTGGGTGACAGATAAAGCTCGCCGATCGTGATCACGACGAAGAACGCAAACAACCACAGCCAGCTTGCGTGCTCACGGCCCGTGACGAATGCCGCAAGTGCCATGACCAGCCAGGCGGCGGCGTTGAGCAGCGAGCCGATCGCCATTTTGGTGAGTGTGCTCGGCTCGCGCGGTCCTTGCCGTCGCCACAACGCGAGGATCAGCGGCGTGAAAGCGAAGATCATGAATGGATTGAAGGCCTGAAACCAGGTCACCGGAATTTCGAACGAGGTGACGATCAGGTCGACCGTGCGGTCCGTTTGCGTGTCGGCCCAAAGCACGATCGTGTTGCCCTGCTGCTCGTAGGTGGCCCAGAACAGGCTTGCGGGTACGACAAGCGCAGCCAGCGCGAGCATCGCCTTCCGGTCCGCAGATGTGAGCCGCGCTTTTTCGCGATGCTCGAACACGTCCGGCGGCAAGCTCGGTGCGGCGGCGAGATAGATCACGAGCGCGATCGTCATACCGACGCCCGCAGCCGCGAAGCCGAAATGCCAGCCCGCTTCCTCGCCAAGCGTGCCGCAGACGAGCGGTGCGAAAAACGCGCCGAGATTGATGCCGACGTAGAAAATCGAGAACGCGCGGTCGCGCCGCGGATCGCCTGGCGCATACAGCGCGCCGACCTGGGTCGAGATATTCGGCTTGAACGCGCCGTTGCCAAGGATGAGCGCCGTCAAAGCAATCAGGAACAGCGGCTCGAAAGCCATCATGAAATGGCCGGCCGCCATGAGCGCGGCGCCGATCAATACGGTGCGCCGCTGGCCGAGTACGCGGTCGGCGATCAGGCCGCCGACAATGGGCGTGAGATAGACAAGACCAGTATAGAGCCCGTAGATCTGCGACGCGAACGGCTGCGCCGCCAGCGGCCCGAACACGCTTTCCAGCAGGTCGTGCAAGCCAGAAAGCCCGAGCACGTGCTGCACTCGCGCCGGATCGAGCAGGTGCTTGACCATGTAGAGCACGAGCAGCGCCCGCATACCGTAATACGAGAAGCGCTCCCACATCTCGGTCGCAAACAGGAATGGCAGGGCGCGCGGATGGCCGAACAATTCGGACCGTCCCGCGTCGTGGACCGATGCGGCATTCGTGCCGTTCTGCTGCGGCATATTTCGCGTTTCAGTTCCGCGACACGCCAGTGTAGGCTCGAGTCAGAAAGTCAGAAGGTCCGTAACAGGATCACGTCTCAGGGGAAAACGCCATGCGCACAAGAAAAACCGTGCTCGTCTTGCTGACCGCCGCCGCTGTCATGGGCAGCGCCGTTGGTGCAAGCGCCGAGGATTATCCGAGCCGCCCAATCCGGTTCATCGTCGGCTACGCGGCCGGCGGGGGAAACGATCTGTTCGCGCGGCTGGTGGTGCAGAAATTCCAGGAGCAGACCGGCCATACAGCCATCGTCGAGAACAAGGTCGGCGCAGGCGGGCGGATCGCGGTCGAATACGTCGCGAAGCAAACGGCCGACGGCTACACCGTGCTAGTCGGCGCGACCGGACAAATGTCGATCGCGTCCGCGATTTATCCCGACTTGCCGTATCATCCGACGAAGACCTTCATCCCGTTGAACATGATCGCATCCTTCCCGCTGGTGATGGTCGTCTCGGCCAACAACCAGGCGAAATCGGTAAAGGAACTGGTCGCCTGGGCGACGGCGCATCCGGACAAGGCGAACTACGGCTCGTCCTCGCCGGCCTTTACCATTGCGACAGAACTGTTGAAGCTGAAGACCGGCATGCCGGGCGTGGCGATCCCGTTCAAGAGCAGCAATGAATCGAACCTGTGCGTGATGAGCGACCAATGCCTGCTCACGATCTCGGACGGCCCGCCGGCGGTGCCGCTGATCAAAGGCGGCAAGACGCGCGCGCTTGCCGTCACCGGCAAGGAGCGCTCCGAAGAACTGCCGGATGTGCCGAGCATGGCGGAGGTCGGCTATCCGAGTGTGGATGTGCATCTGTGGAGCGGCTTCTTTGTCGACGCCGGTACGCCGAAGCCGATTGTCGACAAGCTCACGGCCGACCTCGGTAAGGCGCTGGCCGATGCGCACGTGCAGGACGGGTTGAAAAAAATGGGCGTGACGCCCGGCGGACCGACCGGCGATGCATTCAAGAAGATCATCGACGCCGATATCGACAAGTTCGGCGAAGTCGTGAAAGCGGCGCACCTGACGTTCCAGTAAACATGGGTCTCGCATCAGGGCGATCACGCCCCGATGCCTTCGGTCCGCGATTGTAAACTCACCATGCGTCTCGTCAGTGCGTTCGTTCTCGCGGCCCTTGCCGGCTCCGCCGGTCACTCCGCTCCGTCGACCGGTGTCTCCGCGCTGTTCAAGGATTATGGCCTATTCGGCATATGGGCGGTCGACTGCGCGGCGGAACCTTCGCCGGAAAACCCGCACGTGACAGTGAGCGAGCCAAAACCTGGCCGCGTCACCGAACGGCACGATCTCGGCCCGCGCTATGGCACGAACACCTACCGAATGCTCGACGCGCATCGCATCTCCGCGACACGAATCGGCATTGACGCCCTGTTCCAGCCGGACAGCGAGGCGGAGCAGCGGCAGGCGCTGGAATTCTCGGTCCGCCACCACACGCGCCGGACGATTTTCGTCCGGATCGAGGGCGGCGCGGTGCGCGTGAAAGACGGCGTCTTAACCGGCCACGGGGTGCAGACGCCGCGACTGAAGAAGTGCGAGTGAGGTGAGCCGCCGGCGCAGCTATACGTCCAGCAGTACCTCGCTGGCGAACTCCGCCTTCTCCTGGATGAACTCGAAGCGCGCTTCGGGCTTGTTGCCCATCAGCCGCTCCACCGCCTTGTCGGTCGGCTTTTCCTCGTCATGCACCAGTTTCACGCGCAAAAGCGTGCGCTTGGCGGGATCCATCGTCGTTTCTTTCAATTGCTGTGCCATCATCTCGCCGAGGCCTTTGAAGCGGGAGACCTCGACCTTCGCGTTTGCGTGGAATTCGCGCTTGAGCAGGTCGTCCTTGTGCGCATCGTTGCGCGCATAAAAGATCTTGCCCGCATGTGAGAGCCGATAGAGCGGCGGCACGGCGAGGTAGAGCCGCCCGGCTTCGATCAGACCTTTCATCTGCCGGTAAAAGAACGTGATCAGCAGCGATGCGATATGCGCTCCGTCTACGTCGGCGTCGGTCATGATGATGATCTTCTCGTAACGCAGGTCGTCCGGCTTGAAATGCGTGCTGGTGCCGCAGCCGAGCGCCTGCACGAGATCGGACAATTGCGCGTTTTGCGCCAGCTTATCCTTGCCGGCCGAGGCGACGTTTAAAATCTTGCCGCGCAGCGGCAGCACGGCCTGCGTGCGGCGGTCGCGCGCCTGCTTGGCGGAGCCGCCAGCGCTGTCGCCTTCGACGATGAACAGTTCGGAGCCGTCCTCCGCGGTGGAGGTGCAATCGGCGAGTTTGCCGGGCAGTCGCAATTTGCGCACCGCCGTCTTGCGTGCGATGTCCTTTTCCTGCCGCCGACGCAGACGCTCTTCCGCGCGTTCGACGACGAAGTCCAAAAGCTTGTTCGCCTGCAGTGGATTGCCGGCCAGCCAGTGATCGAACGGGTCCTTGATCGCCTGCTCAACGATGCGCTGCGCTTCCGCGGTCGCGAGGCGGTCCTTGGTCTGCCCCTGGAATTCCGGCTCACGCACGAACACGGATAGCATGCAGCCGGCGCCGGTCATCACGTCTTCCGACGTGATGGAGGCCGCGCGCTTGTCCTGGCCGACACGGGCAGCGTGATCCTTCAGCCCGCGCAGCATCGCAGAGCGTAAACCGGATTCATGCGTGCCGCCGTCCGGCGTCGGAATCGTGTTGCAGTACGAATTGAGGAAACCGTCGGCATCCGCGGTCCACGCCACCGCCCATTGCACCGCGCCGGCACGGCCGGCTTTGCCG
>Ga0207766_1000141_pt1 | contig 14768 bp, 14 predicted proteins | sample LuqExpMetageno68_FD_187825 | JGI IMG/M metagenome (GOLD analysis project Ga0207766, IMG submission 187825) | Tropical forest soil microbial communities from Luquillo Experimental Forest, Puerto Rico - Sample 68 (SPAdes) | ecosystem: Environmental > Terrestrial > Soil > Tropical forest ...
CGAGAACGCACGCGCATCGAGCGCGGCCTCGGCCTTTTGAGAGTGGACGCTCACGGACGGGAGGCCGAACCCGCCGGGCACGCTCGCCCCACGGTTCGTCGTGCCGAGCTGGGTCACGGAGCCCGTGACGAGGTACTCGACGCCGAGCATCTTCCCGAACTGGACCGCCGTCTTCGGATCGATGTCGCCGAGCGAGGCGGACCCGAGCATGCCGAGCGAGCCGGTGAGCATCGCCGCGATGTCCGACAACATATCGCCGAACAAATTGTCGCACACGATCACGTCGAACTGCTTCGGATTGCGCACTAGCTGCATGCCGCCGGAATCGGCAAGCTGGTGCTCGAGCGTCACGTCCTTGAACTCGCGATCGTGCGTCTGCTGCACGACCTCCTTCCAAAGCACGCCGCTCTTCATCACGTTGTGCTTTTCCATCGAGGTGACTTTGTTGCGCCGCTTGCGCGCGAGCTCGAAGGCGACGCGCGAGATGCGCTCGATCTCGTAGGTATCGTAGACCTGCGTGTCGACCGCGCGCTTTTGCCCATTGCCGAGATCGGTGATCGTCTTCGGCTCGCCGAAATAGACGCCGCCGGTCAACTCGCGCAGGATCATGATGTCGAGCCCGTCGACCAGCTCGCGCTTGAGTGAGGAAGCATCGGCGAGCGCCGGATAGGTAACCGCCGGGCGCAAATTGGCGTAGAGGTCGAGTTCCTTGCGCAACCGGAGGAGTCCGGCCTCGGGTCGCGCGTCGTACGGCACGTCCGCCCACTTCGGGCCGCCGACCGCGCCGAGCATGATGGCATCCGCGGCCTTGGCCTTCTGCATGGTCGCATCGGCGATCGCGACGCGATGCTTGTCATAGGCGCAGCCCCCGACCAGGTCCTCCTCGAACGTGAAACGCTTGTTCCCGCCGGCATTGAAGAAGGCGATCAGGCGTGTGACCTGCGCCATGACTTCCGGCCCGATGCCGTCGCCGGGGAGAAGAAGGAGGTGGTGCTCAGCCATAGGTACGCCTCGGTTCACTGCCGTTTCTGTCGCGGCGAGTGCTAGAGGCAAGGGCGGCGAATGGCAACAGTGCTGTCGGCGCCATGGACGCCGCAGCCTCAGCGGTTCTTCCAGTTCGGCTTACGCTTTTCGACGAATGCTTTCATGCCTTCCTTCTGGTCGTCGGTCGCGAATAGCGAGTGGAAGACGCGCCGCTCGAAGCGTACGCCTTCGGCGAGCGGGACTTCGAAGGCGACGTTCACCGCCTCCTTGCCGGCCATCACCGACGGCAGCGACATGCCGGCGATCGTCTCGGCGACCTTTATTGCCTCGTCCATCAGATTCGCCGCGGGCACGACGCGCGCGACGAGCCCCGAACGCTCGGCTTCCGCCGCGTCCATCAGGCGGCCGGTGAGTACGAGGTCCATCGCCTTCGCCTTGCCGACCGCGCGCGTGAGCCGCTGCGTGCCGCCGATGCCTGGAATGACGCCGAGCTTGATTTCCGGCTGGCCGAACTTCGCCGTGTCGGCCGCGATGATGATGTCGCAGTGCATCGCCAGTTCGCAGCCACCGCCGAGCGCGAAGCCCGCCACCGCCGCGACGATCGGCTTACGCGCATGCGCGGCGCGATCCCAGTCTGCGGCGAAGTTGCTGCCGTAAGCCTGGATGAACGTCTTGTCGGCCATCTCCTTGATGTCGGCGCCGGCAGCAAACGCCTTGTCGCTGCCGGTGATCAGCAGGCAGCCGATATTGTCGTTTTTGTCGAATGCGTCGATCGCCTGCGTCAGTTCCGCGATCAGCGCGCGATTGAGCGCGTTCAGTGCATTCGGGCGGTTGAGCCGGATGATGCCGACGCGGCCCTTGCTCTCGACGACGATGTTCTCGTAAGCCATGGCTGGTTACTCCAATGTGATCCCGGCGCGTGCAATCAGCTCGCCCCATTTCGCCGAATCCGCCTTGATCAATGTCGCGAATTCTTCAGGCGTGCCACCACCCGGTTCGTCGCCGGTGGTGGAAAATTTCGCCAGGAAGGCGGGCGACGTCAGCGCCTTGTTGATCGCGGCGTTGAGCTTGTCGACGATCGGTCGTGGCACGCCCGCCGGCGCGATCACGCCGGTCCAAGTCGCCGCGGCATAGCCCGGCACGCCGGCCTCCGCGACCGTCGGCAGGTCCGGAAAGGCGGGTGAGCGGTGATCAGCGCTGACCGCGAGCGCGCGCACTTTGCCGGCCTGCGCGAATTGGGAAATCGACTGCAGGCTTTCGAACATTACGTCGACGCGTCCGGCCATCAGGTCCTGGATCGCCAGCGCGCCACCGCGGTAGGGCACGTGCACGATGTTGGTGCCGGTCATGAATTTGAACAATTCGGCGCCGACATGGCCGGGCGAGCCGTTGCTCGACGAGGCATTGGTCAGCTTGCCGGGATGCGCCTTGGCATAGGCGATCAGCTCCTTGACCGAGTTGACAGGCAGCTGCGGCGAGACGGCAAGCAACATCTGCCCGCGCGCGATGACGGCGATCGGCTGGAAATCGCGCTCGATCACATAAGGAAGCTGGTTGACCATATGGCGCGTGATCGCGAGCGCGCCGATCGGGCCCATGCCGAGCGTGTAGCCATCGGACGGGGATTTGGCGACGAGATCGAGGCCGATGGTCAGCGCGCCGCCCGGCCGGTCCTCGACCAGAATCGATTGACCGAGTTCGGGGCCGAGCACCGCGGCAAGCAAGCGTGCGGCGTTGTCGGTCGCGCTGCCCGCCGCCTGCGGCACGATCAGCCGGATCGGCCGGTCCGGATACTCGGCACGCGCTGTCGTGAATGCGCACGCGAGCGCCAGTGCGGCGAACAGCAGGCGGCGCATGCGGCGTGCCCTCCGGGTTTGTTTTGCCGGAGGCTGGCACAGCGCAGCTTTCTTGTCATGGCCAGGACGAGTCCGACGACGACGCTTACTTTTGGCAGCTCGGACAGAAGAACGTCGAACGTCCCTGCTGTGCGACGCGCTTCACCGTGCCCTTGCAGTTCGGGCAGGGCTCGCCCTCGCGGTCGTAGACGGAGAAATTGTGCTGGAAGTCGCCGAGCGATCCGTCGGCGCGGCGGTGGTCGCGCAAGCTGGATCCCCCGGCGCGGATCGCATCGTTGAGCACCGCGCGGATCGAGGCGACCAAAGCCTCCGCACGTGCATTTGGCTTGCCGTTGCGGTCGGCGATCGTCGAGGCGCGTCGCTTCGGCGAAAGCCGCGCGCGGAAAAGCGCCTCGCAGACATAGATGTTGCCGAGGCCCGCGACGACGCGCTGATCGCTGAGCGCCGCCTTGAGCGACGTTTTCTTCCCCGCGCAGGCTTTCGCCAGCATCGCCGCATCGAACGCGTTGCCGAGCGGCTCGGGACCGAGCGGCTTAAGATGCGACTCGCTCTCGAGCTTGTCGCGCGCGATCAGCTTCATGAAGCCGAAGCGGCGCGGATCGTTAAACGTGACCGTCTCGCCGTTCGACATGTGGAAGACGATGTGATCGTGTGTCGCGCTCTTCGAGCGCTCGTGGTGATAGATGGCGGGCCGCGACTCGCGACCGACGCGGAACGAGCCCGACATGCCGAGATGCATCAGCAGCACCTCGCCCGACGAAAGATCGGCAAGCAGATACTTCGCGCGCCGCCCGAGCCCTTCGACCGTTTGCCCTTCCAGCCGCTTGCCGAAGTCCTCCGGCAGCTTCCACCGCAGGTCGGGCCGGCGCACCTCCACCTTGCGAAAGCGCGCGCCCTCCATCGCGGGCGCTAGTCCCCGACGCACGGTTTCGACTTCGGGCAGTTCGGGCATGTCGCCTCTTTGTCCCCGACGCGGCGCAGCCCGCCAGTGGTGCGCCGCTGATCCGGGACCGTTACGGACTCCGTCCCTCTGGCGGTGCGCCCGGGACAAGGGACAGACATAGCCTCCCCAATGTTCCCGCGCTATGGTCCTGCCCGCAAAGGACAATCGGTAATGACGCCAGACCGCGGTGAGACCCATTTCGGCTATCAGAACATCCCTCTGGACGAGAAGCAGGGGCGGGTGGACGACGTTTTTCATTCGGTCGCGCGCCGTTACGACCTGATGAACGACCTGATGTCTGGTGGCTTGCACCGGCTGTGGAAGGACGCGCTGGTCACCGCGGTCAGTCCGCCGAAGAATGGCCGGGCGTTCAAGCATCTCGATGTCGCCGGCGGCACCGGCGACATCGCCTTTCGCGTGGCCGAGGCGGGCGGCGCTCATGTGCACGTCACCGTCTGCGACATCAATGCCGAGATGCTGGCGGTGGGCACCGAGCGCGCCGAGCAGCGCGGGCTCGACGGGGTCGTCGTGTTCGAGCAGGGCAATGCGGAGCAACTGCCCTATGCGGACCGCAGCTTCGACTGCGTCACCATCGCCTTCGGCATCCGCAACGTGCCGCGCATCGAGCCCGCGCTGAGCGAGGCCTATCGCGTGCTCAAGATCGGCGGACGCTTCCTCTGCCTCGAATTTTCCGCCGTCGACGTGCCCGGGCTCGACCGGCTGTACGAGTTCTATTCCTTCAAGGCCATTCCGCGCATCGGCGAGGTCGTGACCGGCGACCGCGAGGCGTATCAGTATCTCGTCGAATCGATTCGTAAATTCCCGCGGCCGAAGGCGTTCGCGGGGATGATGGAGCGCGCCGGCTTCCGCCGCGTGACCTTCCGCCAACTCACTGGCGGCATCGTTGCCCTGCATTCGGGCTGGAAGCTGTGACGGACGGCCCAACGTGATCTCAGACACAGCCCATCTCGTACGCCTTGTCCGCGCGGGCTTCGTGTTCGCGCGCGAAGGCGCGTTGGCGCTGGTCGATACGCGCGGCCTGCCGCTTGGCGCGGTGTGGGCGATCCGCCTCGGCCGCCTGCTCGAACGCTCGGACGTGGGCAGTAAGCCCAACCGCCTCGCCGCCGCGTTGACGCGGCTGGGGCCGACTTACGTGAAGCTTGGCCAGTTTCTCGCCACCCGGCCGGACGTGGTCGGTACCGCGATCGCGCGCGATCTGGAAAGCCTGCAGGACCGGTTGCCACCGTTCGCGCAAGACGAAGCGGAACGGGTGATCGCGCGGGCTTTCGACCGGCCGGTCGCGGCGACTTATGTGAGCTTTGGCCCCCCGGTCGCGGCCGCGTCGATCGCGCAGGTGCATAGGGCGGAAATCGAAAAGGACAGCGCGCGCCATCCAGTCGCCGTGAAGGTCCTGCGGCCCGGCATCGAACGCCGCTTCCGTCTCGATCTCGACGCTTTCTATTTCGCCGCGCGCCGCGCCGAAGCGATGTCGGCAGAAGCGCGCCGCCTGCGCCTTGTCGAAGTCGTCTCGACGCTCGACCGCTCGGTGCGGCTGGAAATGGATTTCCGCCTCGAAGCCGCCGCGCTGTCGGAGATGGCGGAGAACACGCGCGAGGACAGCGATTTCCGCGTGCCGACGGTCGATTGGGATCGCACGGCGCGCGACGTCGTCACGATGGAGTGGATTGAGGGTACGCCGCTACACGACCGCGAGACTTTGAGCGCGCGCGGCTTCGATCTGCCCGACCTTGGCCGCAAGGTGATCCAGAGCTTCCTGCGTCACGCGCTGCGCGACGGCTTCTTTCATGCCGATATGCATCCCGGCAACCTGTTCGTCGATGCGGACGGACGCCTGGTCGCTGTCGATTTCGGCATCATGGGCCGGCTCGGGCCGAAGGAGCGGCGCTTCCTCGCGGAAATACTGTTCGGCTTCATCACGCGGGATTACCGCCGCACGGCGCAGGTGCACTTCGACGCGGGCTACGTGCCGCCGCAGCATTCGGTCGACGACTTCGCGCAGGCGATCCGCGCCATCGGCGAACCGATCCACAACCGCACCGCCGAAAACATCTCCATGGCGAAGCTGTTGACGCTGCTGTTCGAGGTGACCGGCCTGTTCGACATGCGCACGCGACCGGAATTGATATTGCTGCAAAAGACGATGGTCGTGGTTGAGGGCGTCGCGCGCGCGCTCGATCCGCGGCTCGACATGTGGACGACCGCGGACCCGGTCGTGCGCGAATGGATCGCGCGTAATCTCGGACCGGTCGGGCGGCTGGAGGAGGCGGCGTTCGGCGCGAGCGCGGTCGGGCATTTCTTCGGCGAAGTGCCGGGACTGCTCGCGCGCGCGGGCCTGATCGCCGAGCGGCTCGATGCGATCACGCGCGATGGTCTGGTGCTCGCGCCCGAGACGGTGGAAGGCATCGCGCGTGCAGAAGCGCACAAATACCGCTGGACCGCCGGCGGTCTCTGGGCGGTCGCGCTGATCTTGTTCTGGATCGCGTGGATGCTGGCTTAGTTCAATTCGCCGCAGGCCTATCATTCGTCATGGCCGAGCTTGTCCCGGCCATCGACGTCTTTCTTGCTGAGATGCCCCAAAGACGTGGATGCCAGGCGTATAGCCGGGCATGACCAAGGAGAGGCTGGTGACGTCAACGGAGACGGTCAGCTCCGATACGCCTTCTCCAGTGCGGCGACGTCGAGCTTCTTCATCTGCATGAACGCGTTCATGACGCGCTTTGGCTTTGCCGGGTCCGGATCGCTCATCATGCGCGGAATGCACGCGGGCACGACCTGCCAGGAGAGGCCGAACTTGTCCTTGAGCCAGCCGCAGGGCCCTTCCTGCCCGCCGTCGGCGGTGAGCTTGTCCCAGTAGTGGTCGACGTCGCTTTGCGTCTCGCACATGATTTGAAACGAAACGGCTTCGCTGTGCTTGAACTGCGGTCCGCCGTTGAGCGCGGTGAACGGCTGGCCGTTGAGTTCGAACGCGGCGACCATCACCGACCCCGCAGATTTGCCGTGCACCTCTTGCCCAGCCTCGGGAAAGCGGCTCACCGACGTGATACGCGAATTGGGAAAGATCGCGCAGTAGAACTTGGCCGCGTCCTCCGCCTGCGTGTCGAACCACAGGCACGGCGTGATGGCGTGCATTGCAATTGTCATGAATGATCCGTTACAGAGATTTGAGATAGGCTTCGAGCTGATCCAGCGTGCCGGTCCAGCCGTTGGACATGCCGATGCGCATCTCGGGCGAATCGAACGTCTCGCGTTCCTCCTTTGTCGCGTTGTGCGGCGACCAGCGCACGGTGAAGCGCGTCTTCCCGTTCGTTTTCTCGAGAGTGAACGTGGACAGCATTTCCAGCGGCCAGTTCGGTGCCAGCGGATGACGCGTCACGCCGCCCTTCTCGTCGGAGAAGAAATTGATGAAGTTGAGCCGCTCGGGCGCGACGATCTCACGATAGACGAACTTGCCCCACATCGTCTGGCCGTTCGGCATATCGAGGCCGTAGTGATACGAGCCGCCCGGCCGCAGGTCCATGTTGGCCGCGACGACCTTGCATCCTTTCGGCCCCCACCATTGCCGCATCCGCTGCGGGTCGGTCAGGCAGGCCCATAACGTCTCGCGCGAGGCATCGAACTCGCGCGAGAGCGTGAAGTCGTCTGGGGAGTTGGCAGCCATTTTCAAAGTCCCCGGTCACATATGTGCGACCATCCAGTGCACGCCGAATTTGTCGCGCACCATGCCGAAGCTCGACGCGAAGAAGGTCTTGCCGAGCGGCATCGCGACGTCGCCGCCTTCGCTGAGCGCCTTGAACAATTTCTCCGCCTCCGCATCGCTGTTGGCGTTGAGCGAGAGCGCGAAGCCGTCGAATTTCGGTTGCCCGCTGTTGCGGCCGTCCGACCCCATCACCGTCGCGTCGCCGATCTTGAAGCTGCAATGCATCACCTTGTCCTGGTTCGCGGGCGTGCACATCGATTTATCCGGCGCGTCCTTCCAGCGCATCAGCATCTGCACGTCTGCGCCCAGCGCCTTCTTGTAGAATTCGAGCGCCTCGTCGCAGCGGCCTTCGAAAAACAGGTACGGTTGAATGGCCATCACGTTCTCCCTGTGCAGTCCGCTTGAGCGGGATTGACTTTTTACGTTGATATCAACATAAATAGACCATGTCAACGTTGCAGACTGTCCCGCGCGAAATGGCACTGACGGTGCGCGACACCTGTCTGTGCTTGCACGCGCAGCGGGCGGCGCGGGTGCTCGCGCGCCGCTTCGACGAGGCGTTCAGGCCGCTGGGCCTGACGAACGGCCAGTTCTCGCTTCTGATGTCGCTCAACCGTCTGGAGCCGCCGACGCTGGGCAGCGTTGCCTCCCTGCTCGCGATGGACCGAACGACGCTGACGGCCGCACTGAAGCCGCTGGAGCGGCGGAAACTGGTGAGGGTCGCGGTCGATAAAGAGGACCGGCGCAGCCGCCGGCTGATCCTCACCGAGGCGGGACGGAATTTGCTGACAAAGGCGGTGCCGATCTGGAAGGACGAGCACGCGGCGCTCGAACACGAACTGGCCAGCTACCCGCTCGACCAACTCCGGGCCGCACTCCGCTCTATCAGCTGACGATTGCATTGATTGCAGTGCAATCGGCCCTGTGCTATCACCCTCCGTAATGGCCTCCCTGACCGTCCGCCAGCTCGACGAGCGCATCAAAACGCTGCTGCGGCTGCGCGCCGCGCGCAACGGCCGCTCGGTCGAGGACGAGGTGCGCACCATTTTGCGCGCGGCCGGTGAGGAGGCGGGCTCTGAGGCGCTGGAGCAGTTCACGCCGCCAGGCCGACAGCTGGCGCGGCCCAGCGAGTCTCCAGCCACCGCTGCAAGCAATCGAGTCCTACTGGTCATCGGCGGCGGCATCGCGGCCTACAAATCGCTCGATCTCATCCGCCGTTTGCGGGAGCGCGGCTGCACCGTGCGCTGCATCCTGACGAAGGCGGCGCAGGAGTTCGTTACGCCGCTGGCTGCCGGCGCGCTCAGCGGAGAACAGGTCTTCACCGATCTGTTCGATGCGAAGAGCGAATTCGATGTCGGTCACGTCCGGCTGGCGCGCGAGGCGGATCTCATCGTGGTCGCGCCCGCGACCGCCGACTTCATTGCCAAGCTCGCGAACGGACATGCCGACGATCTCGCTACCGCGGTGCTGCTGGCGACCACCACGAAAGTGCTGCTCGCGCCGGCGATGAATCCGTACATGTGGGCAGCGAAACCGACGCAGCGAAATCTGAAAATCCTCGCCGCCGATGGATTTGCCTTCGTCGGTCCGGGTGAAGGCGAGATGGCGGAATCTGGCGAACGCGGGCTCGGCCGCATGGCCGAGCCGCTGGAGATCGTGGCGGCGGCCGCGAAGCTCTCCGGCGGTCGCGCGCAGCCGCTGAAGGGCAAGCGCGTGCTGATCACGTCTGGCCCGACGCACGAGCCGATCGACCCCGTGCGCTACATTGCCAACCGCTCCTCCGGCAAGCAGGGCCACGCGATCGCCGCCGCGGCCGCGGAGGCAGGCGCGTTAGTGATCCTCGTCAGCGGGCCGGTCAATCTTTCCGATCCGCCGGGCGTGACAACAGTGCACGTGGAAACGGCGCGCGAGATGCTCGACGCGGTCAAGCGGGCTTTGCCGGCCGATGTTGCAATTTTCGCCGCGGCCGTCGCCGACTGGCGCGTGGCGAGCGCGGGCGCGCAGAAAATAAAAAAGGAAAGCGGCAGGGCAACGCCCAGCTTCGCCCTCGCTGAAAATCCCGACATCCTCTCGACCGTCGCGCATCGCGCGAACGATCGTCCCTCATTGGTGATAGGCTTCGCTGCCGAGACCGAGAACGTCGTCGCGCATGCGCAGGAGAAGTTGAAACGCAAAGGCTGCGACTGGATTCTGGCAAATGACGTGTCGCCGCAGACCGGCATTATGGGCGGCGACTCGAACACGATCGAGCTCGTGCGCGCGTCGGATGTGGAGCGTTGGCCGCCGCAGTCGAAGGACGACGTCGCGCGCATGCTGATCGCGCGCGTGGCGGAAGAATTGGAGAAACGCACGTGACCGTCGTAACCGTCCGCGTCCTGCGGCTGCCGCACGGAGCCGATCTGCCGCTGCCGGCATACCAGAGCGAGCTCGCGGCCGGACTCGATCTGCTCGCGGCGCTGTCTGCCGATGCTCCAATTGCGCTCGCGCCCGGCGAGCGCACACTCGTCCCCACCGGCATCGCGCTCGCATTGCCACCTGCTTATGAGGCACAAGTGCGACCGCGTTCGGGACTCGCTATCCGACACGGTATCACGGTCCTGAACACACCTGGCACGATCGATGCCGACTATCGCGGCGAGGTACAGGTCGCGCTTGTAAATTTCGGGCGCGAGACGATCAGGATCTCGCGCGGAATGCGGATTGCCCAACTTATAATTGCGCCTGTTTCACGCGCGCTTTTGGTCGAGACAGAGACGCTCGATGACACCTCGCGCGGCGGCGGCGGCTTCGGGTCAACAGGTGTTGATAGCCGTTAGGTGCGTTTCGACTGGACGGTTCCGCCAGCCTAGCTTATTACCGCAGCATGTTCCATTTGTACGGTGGATGACAAATGACGCTGGTCTCCCGGAAGGGTACGCTTGCGATCGCCGCCGTGATCGATGTCGCCATGCATTCGGGCACACGTCCGGTCTCAGCGAAAGCCTTGGCTGCTCGGCACCGACTGCCGCCGCGGCATCTCGAGCCGGTGCTGCAAGCACTCGTGCGCGACGGCATCCTGAAGGGCATCCGCGGTCCGCACGGCGGTTACGAGGTTGCGCGCGATCAGGCGCAGATCACTGCAGAGGACATTTTAAATTCGGCCGGACGTATCGAAGAGGTGGACGACCCCTTGCCGGAATCGGACCTGGTCGGTGCGGTCGTGCAGCCCGCGCTTGCCGTGGCGGAGCGCTGCTTCTCCGCCGCGCTGCGCGAGATCACCGTGGCCGATATGGCGCGGCAGGCGCTCACAGCACGCGTTCACGGTCTGGACTCTTTCGACACGATTCCCCTTGAGGCTAAAGTCAGGTGATTCGCGCACCGGCCTTGCCGGTCGCATCCTGGGGCCTGAGGAATGCCGGAGACGATCCGGACGGCGAACGGGGGGCTGCGTTCGTGTCCGAGGCGAGGCGGTATCCTCGCTGCCTTCGTTTCCGTCTCAAGTATGAGCGCCATTGCGCCGGCACAGGCCGACGGGCTTTTGCCCGCAATGATGCATGGCGTCGCGGCGCTCAGCTACGGCCCGATGGCGACGGTCACGCTGCTGCTCAACCTCGCTTGGTTTTCGGTGGTCGCAGGCGTGTTGCTGCGCCAGCGCCGAGCCTTATCCGACGGCGAACATTCGGCGCGTGAAGAGCGCAGCGCGTTACAAGCCGAATGCGACCGGCTGAAAGCGCTGCTCACCGCCGAGCCGCAAGTCCTAATCGCCTGGGCCGCGGGCGCGGAGTTTCCGGAAATCATCGGCGACAGCGCGCTCATTCTGCAGGGCGAGCCGCCGCGCGTGCTCGCCTTCGGCTCGTGGCTCGATGCGGCGAGCGCGCAGCAGATTGAGCATGCCGTCGACGATCTGCGTGCGAAGGGCCGCGCCTTCGTGATGAATTTGACGACGCGGTCGGGCCGCCCGGTCGAAGCGGATGGCCGCGCGATCGGCGGCGTCGCCACGTTGCGGCTGCGCGACGTAAGCGGGCTCGAGCGCGAGCTTGCCGACCTGGAAAACCGGCATGAGCAGCTCGCGAACGATGTCGCGACCATGCGCGGCCTACTGGACGCGCTGTCCGCACCGGTCTGGACGCGCGACGCGGACGGGCGACTCATTTTTGTCAATCCCGCCTATGCGCGCGCCGTGGAGGCGACAGACGCCGGCGACGCGGTTGCCCGCGAATTGGAATTGCTCGACGGCAGCGTCCGTGCAGACGTCGCACGATCGCGCAAGCTGGAATCGCCCTACATTGCGCGCATCGCAGCGGTCGCCAGAGGCGAGCGTCGCATCTTCGACGTGATCGACTCGCCCGGCGAAAGCGGCAGCGCCGGCATTGCCATCGACCGCACCGAAACGGAGGACATGCGCGCCGAGCTCAAGCGCATGCTGGAAGCGCACCGCCGCGTGCTCAATCAACTCGCGACCGGTGTCGCGGTGTTCAACATCGATCGCAAGCTCACCTTCTACAATACATCGTTCCGCGTGATGTTCGACCTCGAGCCCGCTGCGCTCGATGACATGCCGACGGATGCCGCCGTGCTGGAGCGACTGCGGGCCGAACATAAGCTGCCGGAACAGCAGGACTTCCGGCAGTGGAAGCAGCAGCTCTACGAAGCCTACCGCGCGCTCGAGCCGCTCGAGCACGAATGGCATCTGCCCGACGGTCGCACGTTGCGTGTCGTGACCACGCCCAATCCGGAAGGCGGCGTCACGTATCTCTACGACGACGTCACCGAGCGGCTGGACATGCATCGCCGTTACGATGCGATGATCAAGGTCCAGCGCGAGACGCTCGACAATCTCGGCGAAGCCGTCGCCGTGTTTGGGCCTGACGGACGCGTTCGATTGCACAATCCTGCGTTTCAGCGGATGTGGAAGCTCGACCCGGGGGCGCTTGACCAGCATCCGCATGTCGAGTTGGTCGCCGCCTGGTGCCAGGCGCTGCACGACGAAACCGCCGTATGGCGCAATCTGCGCGCCGCCGTTACGGCGATCGATTCACGCGAGCCGATCGCGGCGCGCATCGAACGGCGCGATGGCGCGATGATCGACATGACCAGCATGCCGCTGCCGGACGGCGCGACCCTGGTCACGTTCAAGGACGTCACGGATTCGGTGAACGTCGAGCGCGTGCTGCGCGAGCGCAACGAGGCGCTGGTCGCGGCCGATGCGATCAAGATCGATTTCGTGCACCATGTGTCTTACGAGCTGCGCTCGCCGCTGACCAACATCATCGGCTTTGCGCATTTCCTCGGCGATCCGGCGTTCGGCCCGCTCACCGACAAGCAGCGCGAATATCTCGGTTACATCACTGCGTCGACCAACGCGCTGCTCGCGATCATCAACAATATCCTAGATCTTGCGACGATCGATGCCGGCGCGATGCGGCTCGATCTCGGCGAGGTCGACATCCGCGCCAGCATGGATGCAGCGGCGGAAGGCGTGCAGGATAGGCTGGTCAAGAACGACATCATGCTCTCGATCAATGCGGCGGCAGCCATCGGCAGCTTCACCGCCGACGAGCGCCGGCTGCGGCAGGTGCTATTCAATCTGCTGTCGAACGCAATCGGCTTCTCGCCGGCCGGCGAGACGGTGACGCTAACCGCCGAACGGTGCCCCGATGCGGTGTTGTTCAGCGTGTCTGACCACGGCCCGGGCATCCCGCCCGACGCGAAGGATAAAGTGTTCGAGTGGTTCGAGAGCGATCCGCGCGGCTCGCAACATCGCGGCCCCGGATTGGGGCTTACGCTTGTTCGATCCTTCGTCGAACTGCACGGCGGGACGGTGAGCATCGACTCGACGCTTGGCCAGGGCACGACGGTGACCTGCGCCTTCCCCGTCGCGCACGAGTTGAAAAAGACCGCGGCGTAATAGCGAGATCTCCTTCAGCCCTCCCCTAGCTGAATCCTAGACGCTGGCAGACTGCCCAGTTCGGAGTCGTTTGCCAGCGACCGTTTTAGTTGGCCTGCGACTCCGCAGCGCGTCGTAGCATCGCTCGGCAATGGAATGCGTGCGGCTAAGATAACCTCGGCAAGTTCTTCGTCTGTAAGCACCCGATCTCGAGAACTGACGTTTCCCGGCAGCGGTATCCCCGCAGCTGGCGACTGCTCCAGGACGGCACGGCCGATGGCCCAGTTGAAGAAGCTCTTCATCAGCCTCATCTCGCAACCGCACTGCTGCACCACACCAGTTCGGAAGTAGCTGAGGAGCATTACAATCGGGCAACCAGTCTCTCGGCGGCTCAGTCATACGCGGCGCTCATTCGAGCATTACCATGACGCGCCGCGTCATCGGAGCCAATTTGCGATAAGGTAAGATCATTGCGGGCGTCGGGTAGGCGTGGTGAGTGTGATCCGAGGCGCCATCGCGCCACTGCGCGAAGTGCCCAACAAAGACCACGGCCGCGAGAATGTCACGGCAGACATCGAGAAGCGTAAGGCCGACCTCGATGCGCGCGAAGCGACGATCGCAGAACGCGAGTGCGCCGTCGGATCGAACCCCTGAAAGAAGAGCACAGCGGCGGGAGCGTTTTTCAGAGGCCTGGCGAGTCGCCACTTTTTGTCGCGCGGCTCTCGGGGATTCCTTTTGTATTTGCCGACCCGGTTCATGCCTTCTTCTCAAGACTGCACCATCGACAACGTGCTGGTCCTGCCGCAGTTCATGTAAGTACAATTTATTACTTTATTCGTCGTCGAAAGTGTCATAAATGGAAACAAGCATCACGCAAGTTCTTCGAAGAACAGGTCAGGGGCGACCGACCCGTGGTATTACGATCCAATGATTTTTCCGTAGTCGCTTCGCTAAGGCGGCCTCACCGCAGCTGAACACCGGCCAGGCTCGGTATCGAGGGTAGAGATTCATGGCAAGCAGGACTCCGCGGAACGAGGAGAAGCCGGGACCGGAGGGCTCCGAGACCCCTCCCGATAGGCCCCTGCTCGATCTTTCCGACGTCGCCGTCAGGGCGCTGATCCGCACCGCCAAGAGGCGCGGCTATGTCTCCCACGACCAGATTAACGGGTTGCTGTCTTCGGAAGAGGTCAACTCCGAGCAGATCGAGAACATTCTGGCCATGTTTAGCGAGATAGGCATCAACATGGTCGAGGCTCAGCTCGAGGACGAGGTGACGCCCCGTGAGCAGCCAGAAGGGCAGGAAACGGAAGGCGAGAGCAGCGAGTTAGTCGAAATCCAGCGACAATCTGTTCCGGCCAAGTCCGACGCCAAAGAACTCGCAGAGCGCACTGACGATCCCGT